>Ga0209489_101952_pt1 | contig 42431 bp, 22 predicted proteins | sample SiratrowhiteBW_FD_187527 | JGI IMG/M metagenome (GOLD analysis project Ga0209489, IMG submission 187527) | Root nodule microbial communities of legume samples collected from California, USA - Siratro white BW (SPAdes) (version 2) | ecosystem: Host-associated > Plants > Roots > Nodule | place... | reverse complement strand
ATTTTGATTGAATCACTTTGACCATGTGTTACTGGATTCCTTCTTCACTTATGTCAAGGTTCTTTGCCAATCAATCTCGAACACACTCACACCAAATCAAGACCAAAATCCAATTGCTTGCTTGCTGCCATTGCTTAGCTGAACTTGTCTTGTATGGCTTCATCAAATCCATTTAGTATTGTGAGAATACTAACAACATGTTATATTGGTTGTAGTTACAAACCGATGTAAAAGGTTACATATTATATCAGTTTCCAACTTACAATCGATGTAATATGTATACTTTTTTTTTTACTTTTTAAACATTTTTCTACATCAGTTGTGTTTATAATCGATGTAATATTAATATATTTTATATTGATCGAAGATTCGATCTAAAAAGTCATAACTCTATACATCATCTGTATCAATATTGATTGTAATGTAAAAAGCCTCTTACAACCAATATCATATGTGTTGTTTGTACTAATGTTTCATTTTTGTGACAGTAAAATATTTCATTAAATAATAAGTTTAAATGCAACAAAAAACTAAATCACAAATTTTTAAAATTAGAAGAACTTAATTATCAATTTAAAATTACAAAAAATAAAGATAAATTTAACAAAAAAATACAAAGGCCAAAACCATAATTTTTTCATAACAAAATATGTAAATACTTCACACTTGTAATCTAATAAATAAAATTAGTCTTATGTTATGCATTTTAGCCCTTAATTATCATTATTTCATTCATTTATAATTACATTTTCAAATTTTGGCTTATTTTTAACATGCTAATTTTGTAAAAAAAAACTAGCGTGTCTGTCCTTGAAAGCAAAGTCGTTTTATCACCATATTTTACAAAAGCAACATAGTTTTGTCGTAAACAGGATAGTGAAAATTGAAAACCATGATAGTAAAATATCAAGAAAAAACCTAAATAAGTAAAATATGTGAAAATTTAAATCAAAATGCGTAAAAAAATTTAAATGATAAAGTTTACAAAATAACAACAACAACAATAATAATAATAATAATTGAGTGATAAAATATAGAATTTAGTGATAACAAGAAATGTAGGTTAGGGATATACTAAAAGTAAGCATTCCTATAAAGAAAATGAAAAATTTAGTTTTTACCTTTTATTGCATAGAAAAATTGTTTTTTTTACATCAAGTCATTATTTTTTAAGAAAATGTTTCATCAACACTTAAATATTCATCAACTTCTTATATACCCTTAGAGAGAAAAAAATAATTTACAAATTTATAAGATAGATAATATAATAAATATATCCTTAAAACATGGTTTTGAAAGAATGAAAGCAAGGGGAAGTAAAAAGGGCTTGTTAAATGTTAAAGCAAAACCCACTCTAGGCTTTCGTTGCCTTACAAATCATGTGGTGTATGCAACCAAAAGCATAGGCATAACTTAGAAATCTCATACTCTTGAGGCTCACTATTGACCCCAATAAGATGGGGTAGGACCCACCTTCATGGCATTAACTGCGACAACTGTGGGACACAAAAAGGGGCCTCCAAAGCATGTTGAGTAATAAAGGGGTTCTTGCAGGGATTCAAGGGCATAAATGGTGCCCTATTTAATGAAAGGTAAAGCACACAAATGGGAAAGGAAAAAGTGTGTGCAAAAAGAGATACCACAATCAATTATTCGTACATAGCTGAGGTTCCTATACTTGTTCCCACCAATTTTATTTTTTATTTTATATACTTGTACGAGTTTTTTCTAAAATAAAAATAAATACGCATTTCATAATTTAAAAAAAAAGGTTAGAAAAGTTGTATGAAATTTTAAAAATTAATTTGTGTATAAGTTAAATTTTGTTTAAAAAGATTACTTCTAACAATCTTTGTGCTTTTTTTAAAAAAATAGTTTCGAACTATATTTATTGCAAATTGAAAAGAAAGAGATAAGTTATTGCAGTTATCCGTATTGTAATTGTAGATCCAGTTGTTGGCATGGGATCAAAACTTGCTCTTCTATGTCATGTCCCTATATTATCTTGTTTCTCTAATCCCATACTCAAGTCCTTCAATCACCCCAAAATTAATATAAAATAAAAAATAGTGTTAGAAAGTTTTATATAATGTCTATATGGTTTCGAGTGTGACTTTATATATATATATATATATATATATATATATATATATATATATATATATATAAACATTTTATATATAAGTTTTATTAAAGAGATATCATATAAGACACAATATGATTTGTTGATACATAATACAAAATATATGTTTTTTTCTTGTTTAGTTTGATAAGTGAAGTTCTCATCAAACGATATAAATGCACATAATATTTTAAGCTAATATTGTATTTAATAAAAATATTTATGAACGTATTCTATGTTATAGAGAATGTTCTCAACTTTACATCTACAAAAAGATCTTACAAAACACAAGTCAATGTCAAACATCTTTTCAAAGACACATAAAAGTTGTTTCATTTCAACACACATTTTGACTCACCCCATGTCATCTCTGGACATATTACTTTTATGTGCCTTGTATGTTCTATGTTTTACTTAAGTTTGATTGAAATCTCTTTGATTAGGACCTGATAAGACATGACAATTATTGGGGTGTTGTTTAAAGAAGATATAAACATTTATTGTTATATAGAGCACATTTAATACATATATGCGTTCATGAATGAACAAATGAAGCCTTGAAGATGAAAGTTTGAAGTGAAGTCTCTTAATAGGCACAAAAGGATTTGCGACAACTCTTTTCTCAACTTTGTATTTAAAGAAATCATCCAAGTTGAAGAGTAGGAGGATAAGTGATCAAGAATTGTAAAAATGCTATCAATTTCATTACTCAAACCTTTTAGTACCTAGAACTTGACAATAACATTGATTGTGTTCAAATAGCAACTAATGGAGTGTTTAAACCTTGTATTCGTCGAAAGAAGCATTTTTCTTTACTTAGTGTGATCTTTTAGATCACTCTTACACCAAACCTTAGCTAGGAGTAACATTATCTTATGAAAAATACATCTCCTAGCTCTAGGACCAAGTTTGTTTCTATTGCTTTCAAGAGTTGAAGCAAAAAACAAATACCTAACAATCTAAGATCACAAAAATTAGAAATGCACTTATGAAGCATGCAAAAAGGACCTTTATTATGGATAATAGGAGACAAAAGTCTGTTTATAAGATAGACAAAATGAGAAATCACATAACACTAGAAAACTTTGGTATCTTAGATGGAAACATAGGGCATCGGGTAACGTTCAAGATGTATTGGTGTTTTCTCTCTAAAACAAAATTCTGTGGTGGAGTTTCAACACAAGTTGTATGATGAATGATATCATGCTTATCATAAAACTCTTTCTAGCAAAATTGTTGGCCGTTGTCAATTCTATTGATTTTAATATGTTTGTTGAATTGGTTTTGAACAAAGGAAACAAAAATTGGTTAGCAAATTTCTTGTTTCATTATTATTTTTCATTAAATATATCTAGGTATGTCTAGTGTAGTCATCAACCACAATGAGAAAATACCTATGACCTTGTGTAGAAGGAATGATAAAAGGACCCGAGATATCTATATGAACCAAATAAAAAGTATTGTGACATGTAGTATTATTTAAAAAGAAATGTAGTTTGTGCTGATTAGCCAAATGATAAGGAGTATATATATTAGTTTTATCAAAATGTATACCATCATGATTCTTACTAACATGTTTTGGTACCTTATTTGATGGATGACCAAACTTGCAGTGCTAAACATCATGACTATCAACATGTTGAGGAGGTTATTAGTCGTGTGAAGAAAACTGTATTTTTTTTATCAATAAATGATATTTGATAAAGACCATTGTGAATTTCAACTTGTCCAATCATCTTGGATGTATTTATTTCTTGTACCTGACAAACATCACGAGAGAAAATGGGTTTACGATTTAGAGAAAAGATAAGTCGTTGAATAGAAATGATATTATGTGTAAACTTATATATATAGAATACATGATGTATCGTAAGGTCCCCTGATAAATAAATAGTGCCAACACATTTTTCTATAACTTAAGAGTTGTTTGGTAGTTTAACATGTATAGGTTTGCTTTCATAATGACTAAAAAAAAGAAAAAAAAAAATAGAACAAGTTACATGATCATTAGCCTTAGTGTCAAGAATCCCGAAGTTTGTATGCATTTTACCTTTCTAATAAGTTGTACAGAAGGCTCATCAATCATGCTATTAATAAGGTTTTATTTGTTATTAGTAGATTGAATAATGTAAACAAAGCACTCATGATTTGATTATTAATAAACTGATCTTGTGATGATTTGTCTTTCGTAGCGACCTGTTCTTCCACATTCTCAATAACGTTGGCATTGTGATTTCTCTTTTGCTTCATCCATGAAGGAAATCTGTGTTTTCAGTAGCATTCATCAACAATGTGATTCATCTTGTTGTAATATTTACATTGTTGTCATAATTTTGTTCCTTTTCCTTTACCATAGTTCTTCCACTAGTAGTAGTGTTATTGTTTTTTTTTTTTTGTGGATCTTTTGAGATTGTTGGCTACCATTGTTGATCAACACTTTCACCTCCATGTTAACAACTTCACTAAGTTGCCTTTCTCATTGAAGAGGCTTTATAAGTAACATTTGAGTCTTTATTGTACTATAATTTTCTCCTAAAAATTTTAGAAAACACATTACTCATGCCAATTTTCTCTACTCAATAATGATTTTGGAAAGACTTTAGTTGCACTTCACACTATAGACACAAGTTGGCACAGGTCGTAACCCATAAGATTTTTGAATTTGTGTAATACTTTGTGATGCCTCTTTCTCCTTGTTTGATGGAAGTTATTTCTGGAAGGAGATTCGATGTACGAAAATGGTTTCTTTTTTGAAAACCTTTCTTTCAAATCTCCCCACAAATATTTTGCATTATCTTTGCATACAGTGCTTGAGCGTTTTATGTTGCTAGCATGCATGTTATCAATGAAATAACCATGACATTAAAACATCTCCCAAGCTTTATACAACTCACCATCATATAATAGTTCCAAGATTTCTCCGTTCACAAATGACATAAGAAATAGAGGGGAAACAAGAAAAAAAAAAGAGAGAGAGAAAAGAACAAACAAGATCAACAAGAAAATGAGAAAGGAGAATAAGAGAAGAAGAATTAGAGTTCAGTGAGGTAGAACGAGACAAGCCCTCTTTGATACCATAACAAAATCATCAAGACCAGTGAAGCATGGAAAGGGAGAATGAAAAACATAGTATTGTTTCAAAGGTAAGAAAAGCTTTGAATATTTCTCCTAGTACTACAATATATACATGAATATAGTAAGAGTATACCCAAGATAGGCCCAAAATAGAAAGAAAATAAAAACAAAATGAAAAGGCATCCCGTAAAGTATAAAGACGAAAACTCAAGATATATATATTTTCGTATTTGAAATTATTCATATATAATTCATTCTAAATAAATTATGTTAAAAATTTAAGTATGAGTCTTTGTTTCATATTTACTACAAATGATAAATTTAAGTAATATATAAATAAGAAGATTCACAATTTTATGTATAATGTCAAAGTTTTTAGTTGAAAGTGGTATGAGATTTACTCTATAAGTAAACACTTATAACTAATCAAATCTAAATATTCCTAATTACATACTCATTCTCTTTAATATATACTAAAAAAATTCGACAAGTTATATGTGTGCTAATTTTATAATTATAATTTGGAAGAGTTATGAAGCAACAACATAAAATAAAATAAAAGGTAGTAAACCAACAACCTTATATAATTAAAAAAATATAAAACAAACTAAAAATAATAACAAACATATATTTCAATTTTTAAAAGTAATTAAATTTTAAAAAGTACATAATAACTTAAATTTAATATATTTATTTGTTTTTTATTTTAAAATAGGAATGAGTTTGAATCCGTTAAATTGAAGGACTAGACAGAACGGACCAGACAAACTAATAAATTGAAATACATAACCTATGCTACCACTTCCATACAGACAGTGAATAACATTGGGCTGGCAGCCCAGTTATCATTTCAGCCCACAAAAAAGGGAACAGTAATAAAATGACCCAATAGTTGCATGCACCCAGCAAACTTTGTGTTATTGTCAAAATTGATACCGATCGAGATACTGTTGGATAATTAGCATGAAAATTGCATTATTCATGTAGTTAATTATCATGAAGATGAAGAAGATTTTGGCATGGATGTTGTGTAACAATTCATTAACTATATGTACAGAGTAGGAATTCCATTTTCCAAATAACGATTTTTTAGTCAAATACACATAGTAAGTTTGTTCAAAGAAAAAAAAAGTAAGTTTGTTCGAATGTACAGAGAAGTACGCGAAATTTTGAAAACCTATTTTCCTATATGCGTAGCTGAGATAAACATCTTAATAGAAGTTTTTGCCCCTATTAAGATGAAAAAATATTAACACGATGTAGGTCCCATCACGCGATGAAAAAAACAGAATTAACCTTGTGTAAAAAGACAGAATTAACCTTCTGTTTTTCTTTTAATAGAAGTTGGAATGGTTTAGCATTTTACACCTCATTATTATTTTTAACGTAGACGGCAGTGGCTGAACATGCAGTGGCTGGATGCGGTGATGACGACGAAGGACGGCAACGGCATAAGACGACAGCAAGTGAGCTTGGAGTTGCAGGACGTGGTGAATGGTGATGGCGACGGTAAGGGTCGCCATTGTAATCTTGGACAGCGGTAGCTGAGTGTGGAGGTACGGGACTGCTGAACGGCGACTATAAAGGTAAGGGTTTCTGTGCCATTTTGATTTGTATATTTGGTATGAAGATTTTGAGAGGTGGGATTGGTTTGGTTTATAGATTTGTTGTTAAAAGTTGGGTGTGGATGTGGACGGTGGTGGGGGGAGATGTGTGATGATGTTTTTTTCTTAGCATTCCAAAAAGGTCATTCCGAAAAATTGAGGGAGAAGGGATTCCGTAATAACTTTTGAGGGGTGGGAAAATTTGAACGTGAATTCTGTAATACAAAGTATTTTGGGATTTTCCGTAATACAAAGTTTGTAATAGAAAAAATTATATTCTGAAAATATTTGTATTATAGAATGTCTTTTTCGGTACCAACTTTATATTACGAAAAGACTATTTCAGAATATAAACTTTGTATTACAGAATTTTTTTTGTAATTCATTTCACACCTCTCATTTTTTATTGTGGAATCAGGATTTCATAATATATTTTTGAAACCTGATTTTTGAAAACATTCAACCTCTATTTTTGTAAAACTCAAACAAAAATATCACTGAATTACTTACTTATACCACCTGCGTTGTCTTAACAATGTCATCAATATTTCAACTATGTTTCGCCAAAGCTCAATGGCTACCACAAATGTTGCCATGCACTCCCAACTACACCTCCTTCTATTCTAATATTCAAAACAAGAACAAATTTGAAATTAAAAAAAATTGATGGAGTGTAGTTCAATATTAGTGGGGTGCAGGAAGTTTTTGCCCTTAAAAGGACTCTCACAATGGCTAGTCCCTCACTTAGCCTGGTCTTGTGGGCCGAATTAAAAACTTTTTAACACTTTAGTCAAACCTATCTATAATCTTTTGTCTAATTAGATCTTATGTTATCCTTACATGTTATTTCTTCTTTCAATATGACTATAAAAATTTATAATATATTATTGTGTACAAATTTAAAGTTTAATATTAAAAAGTAAGATGTATTATCTTACATCTTGGTATAAATATTAATTAAAACAATTATGTTAATGTTTTTCACATTCATAACATGTTAATTAAAACAAATAAAAATTCATAAAAGTATACATCAGATTATATCACTATGGAATTAATAGTTTCAATTTAAATATTATAATATGTACACATTATAGCATAATCGGTTGAAGTGTTTCTACCAATTAGTTTAAAATCAGGATTCAAACACTTTATTTTCCTACCAAACCCCCTTATACCCTCTCGTACTCAACATAGTTAAATGAAAGTTCATGTATAATAATACATTTAGCAAGTTCATTTCCGTATATCTTAAAATGAATGGTTAGCTCATTAGCATGTGAGCCAACCCTACCTTGTCCCATATCGGTATCAAGCCAAATAGACTAAGTTAAAAAAAATATTTTCATTTAAGACACTCTTTATGAAGTGTGGCCTAACTTAACTCATAGGTCATGCAAGTCGATCCCATTTTGACATCTCATAAAGTTTAAGTTTGATAACATTGCTAATCAAATTAAGTGTAAAACATTTTTTATGAACACTACTCTCAACATAATTCAAATTTTGCAAATTTTTGCTTTTTGTTATTTATTTTTTTCAACAAAAAGTACTCTTTCACAAACAAGTTATTGATTTATTAACTTAGTAAACACTTCAAATTATTGAAGACACAATGATAATAAAACCTAGAAAACTTTAACACATATTTTTTACATTTTTATAAACACTTATATTGTTAATCAAACTATTACACAACTAATCAAAGGTTAAAGTTATATGAGTTTATCATCAAGGCTCAAATAGGTAAATATCTTCTAAAAATATTATAAATATGTGACAATCTCAAGATATAAATAACTCATTTATGATGCATTTATTATCTCACATATTTCCTAGCTAACTTGAGTCTCAAATTGTCTTTGCCTTGCACACAACTTTGCATATTCCAGCAACCAGAAAGAGAGCACATCTTGACTATAGAAAAAGAAGAAGACAACACCTTAGCTATAGAAAAGAAAAGTATATCACGGTCTTGTGGAGGTCATCTTAGTCTTTGTAAGAACATTTAATACCAATTGTAGTGTCAAGTAGATTTTCTGAAAGAACAAATTGTATCCATTCGAATATTTATTGTTCTATTTTAGTTTCAATTTATGTCTTTCCTATCATATCACTATTTTAGTTTATTGTTTCAATTTCAACCTACAATTCTTATTTTTTATGGCTATTTTTAATTTTGTTTTCGTGTAACTAGCAATTCATTAACTATATGTACAGAATAGGAATTGCATTTTCTAAATAACGATTTTTTAGTCAAATACATAGTAAGTTTGTTCAAAGAAAAAAAAAAAGTAAGTTTGTTCGAATGTACAGAGAAGTACGCGAAATTTTGAAAACCTCCTATGCGTAGCTGAGATAAACATCTTAATAGGAGCAAAAACTTCCTGCTCTCCATAATACTGACCTACATCCCATCACGCGATAAAAAAAACATAATTAACCTTGTGTAAAAAGACAGAACAAATCTTCTGTCTTTCTTTTAATAGAAGTTGAAATGGTTTAGCATTCTACACCTCATCATTATTTTTAACGTAAACGGCAGTGGCTGAACATGCAGTAGTGGGATGCGGTGACGACGACGAGGGACGGCAATGGCGTAAGACGACAGCAAGTGAGCTTCGAGTTGCAGTACGTGGTGAATGGTGATGGCGACCGTAAGGGTCACCATTTTAATCTTGGACAGCGGTAGCTGAGTGTGGAGGTACGGGACTGGTGAACGGCGACAATAAAGGTGAGGGTTTCTGTGACATTTTGATTTGCATATTTGGTATGAAGATTTTTGAGAGGTGGGATTGGTTTGGTTTATAGATTTGCTGTTAAAAGTTGGGTGTGGATGTGGACGGTGGTGGTGTGATGTGTGTTGATGTTTTTTTCTTAGCATTCCAGAAAGGTCATTCCGAAAAATTGAGGGAGAAGGGATTCCGTAACAACGTTTGAGGGGTGGGAAAATTTGAACCTGAATTCTGTAATACAAAGTTTGTATTCTGGATTAGGTTTTCCGTAATACAAAGTTTGTAATCTATAAAGTCCGGATACGGACACGAACACAAATACGCACGGACACGGACACGGACACGGACACGGACACGGACACGTGAATACGGCTAAATCGAAAATTATAGGATACGAGGACACGACAATGTATATACATGTATATGAATTTATTAAAATGTATTAATATGTAAAAACATAGAAAAGAGAAATTTTTATAAAAAAAAGTCTAACAAAAGATATAATTTCTACATTTTATCTTCATTGGAAAATACAACTTCTAATTTTGGTTCATCAAGAGATAAGTTCGCAATTTCAAAAATTTCGTTGTCATCCAATGAAAAGTTATCTCCCGCAATATTCCACATTTTAGTTTATTATTCTTTGTATTTTGAGGAGTTTCTTGAGAGAAGACGGAGATTACTATGGACATATACTAGATCTTCTGCTCTTTTAGGAGTCATCTTATTCATTTTCAAAGAATGTGTAAAAGAGTATGTACTCCAATTTCTTTCACAACAAGAAGAAGAACATGGTTGTCCAAGTAGCTTAAGAGCTATTTTTTGAAGTGATGGTGCATGAGCTCCATGAACAAGCCACTATGTTTTTGCAGCCATTTTATCTATATCTCTTAAAGAGTCAACATCGGCAAAACTTTCTCTTCCATCTAAAAAGTTTGCAAATTTTATATTTACTTGTCTCCTTACATCTAGACCATCAAAGTATCTCATAAAACATTTCTTTCTCTCATAAGTAAGTTCGACATCCTGATGTGGAGCAAGTCTGTATGAATCTTCACTTAACCACTCATGACTATAATATCTACAACATTATAAATATATAAACATAAAATAACATAATATTATCAATATATAATATTATAAATAAGATAAACACAAAAACTATAATCATAAAATAATTTAACATTACCTTGGATTTAAAGAATGAGCAAGACAATGAAGAGATGTGCTACTCTTGGTCCAACAATCAATTAATATTGAGTTTACTATCTCAAAAAATGATGAATGTTCAACTTCTCTCTTTCTTTCATGTTCAAATATGACATTTCTCACCTTTTCAATCATTGAATCCCACATTTCATATACTAAGTGAAGAGTAGTCATATCAGTATCCATTTTTCTAAGAACATCATAAATAGGAGCAGTAAAAGCAAGTATGTAATCTACATTCATCCACCAATTATCATTTAACAAAGTTTCTTTCACCGATTGTGCCTTAACCACATCATCTTCTTTGTAAGAGGACCATTCATCACTAATAACCATCTTTTAAAGTCCTTTTTTCAAACTTTTAAACCTTTTCAGCATGACTATTGTTGAAGCAACAGAAAGCAACTTCAATGAGTTGAACCTATTGAACATTGATATTCTCATAGAATGCCCAACAATAAAATTTTTAATAAAGGTAGCATCATCAACAATTTGTGAGATCCAAGAACATTGCTCATAAGCAACACTATTCCTTTCCATATTTTTTGATGCACAAATATTTTTCAGTGCAAGATTCAAGGTGTGCACTACACAAGGAGTCCAATAAATTGAAAGAAATTCCACTTCTATGAGCATACCCGCGGCCTTACATACAACTGTGTTATCAGTTATGATTTGTACCACATTATTCGGCCCAACCTCCATAATTACATCTCTCATGTGTCTAGCAATAAAATCTTTGTCTTTTACATCATCAGATGCATCTATTAACTTTAAAAACATTAGTCCACTCTCATTGATAGCCATAAGATTTATAAGTGACCTTCTTTGGGATCACTCCACCCATCACTAACAATTGTCACCCCTTTATGACTCCATGAATTTCTTATAGGTTGCAAAAGGTTTTCTACGTGACTTCTCTCTTTTGAAAGTAAAGGACCTCTCAATTTATTATAGGTTGGCGGTACATATCCACTAAGATAGAAGTATTAGCTGCATAAGAAAATGCATTTCTATAGTAAGGACTTCTTGCTAAATGAAATGGTAAACCTGAAGAGTAAAACACCCTCGCAATTTCACAATCAAGAGTATCTCTAGCTTGAATATTGAAAGAAGACTCCAAAGCACCTTTTAATTTGAGACCCTTATTTGTTTGATTTCCTTCATCAGATACTGGTAGAGGGACCTTTCTTTTCTTCGAAATCTCTATTTTCAATGTTGCTTCATTGTCTAGTTTTTTAAACTCAACAAGTTTTGACGAACTTACCTTTGGACAACTTAACTCCTTCTCCCTTAATTTGTAATAAATGAGCTCTTACCTAGTGTAAGATCCATTGAATGAAAAATTACATAAACTGCATTTGATCATATTATTCCCTCCACCAGGAGTTTTACTTAATTTTGAAACATATCTCGATAAAGGTTTTGTTTCATCTTCTTCTATAGCTTGATCATTCATCTTAATTTCCTATAAAAAAATAAATATAAAAGATTTATAATATTAATTTATCATTTAAAAAATACATTAAGTTATAACAAATATATTTTATGTTTATAATATAAACATAAAATAAAATAATAAAATAAAATAAAATATACTAATCAAATTGTAAAAAATATAAATATAATATGATTATATAACACAATATATTTAAATGTAAATTAAAAACTATAAATTAAATAAAAAAGTATTATTTAAATTTTAAATATAAATAAAACAATAATTAAAAAAGTATTATATAGTAAAATTTTAAAAATATAATCATTAATATAAATTATTATCAACAATAAATTTATTAATGTATATAAATAAAATAATAACTACAAATAGTATTATAAATAAAATAATAGAATATATAAAACAAAAAAGTTTTTGAAAACATATATTATTTACTAACGCATATAAATAAAATAATAACTACAAATAGTATTATAAATAAAATAATAAAATATATAAAACAGAAAAGTTTTTAAAAACGTATATTATTTACTAACGTATATAAATAAAATAATAACTACAAATAGTATTACAACTAAAATAATAGAATATATAAAACAAAAAAGTTTTTGAAAACGTATATTATTTTTGTATACCGTAGGCATTACCAAAATATTAAAAACTTTAATTATTAAAATTAAAATAAATAATAGATTTATTATAATAAGTATATATATTTTGTAGTTTGATATAATAAAAAAATCAACTTATTATAATAAAATAATAAAAATGAAATTATTTTAAAATCAAAAGACTTACTTTTTTATCTTTCTAGAAATATCCAAAGTGTTTTTTTTTCACGCAAGTTCTTTTCTTCACTTAAGCTCCTCGTTCGTTTCTTTCAACAAACAATCTTTCTTTTTCTCTGTCAATGCCAACACAGCCTTCTTCTTTGCTCCTTCAAGTTATTGTTCTTCTTCGCTTTTCCGAAGGAGTGTTCTTTTTCACTCTTCCAAGACGTATACTTTCTTCTTCTTTTTTAAAATGCTAAAATGAGATAACGTTCTTTCACTGAATGATTGATTTGTATCTTACATATTCTATTATTTATAATATTTTTAAGAGATTATTTAACTGATTTGATAAATAACTTTATTAGATGTTAAGATTTATTTATTGGTTAAGATTTCTGATTGGATGTTAAGATTTGTATTTAGGTTATGCAGATAATATGGATTGTATCTTATTATATAAAAAGTTATATTTAAATATTAAGTTGAAAAATGTAAATTTAAAAAAATGTTATCCAAATTTTAAATTTAAATAAATAATAATAATTTTAAATAGTATGTGATAAAATTATAAAAATATAATTATTAATATAATTTAAAATATTTCTAATATAATTAGTAATATATTTTTTAATATAATTATTAATATAATTTAATATAAATTATTTTATTAAGAATGATTATAAAAAAAATTAACAGGTATATTATATTATAATATAATTTTAATATAATATAATATTATTTAATTATAAATAAATAATTAAAAGTTAAAATATTTTAACTTTTCTCCTTTTTAAGAGGTATATTATATTATTTTAATTTAAAACGTATATTATATTATTTTAATATTATAATACAATATTATTAATTATATAACAAAATTTGTTTCTAGATGCTTCTTCCTCTGTTTCTTCTTCTTCCATGCTCCACATCACATTACTTCCTTCTTTGTCAGTATACACTCTATTTCTTCTTCCTCCACGCTCCACACCAGAGTGCTTTCTTCTTTGTCAATATACACTCCATTCTACATTGTTTTCTTCTTTCTTTTGTGTCTCTTTTTCTTTTTCATATACGCTACCCTCCACACTCTCTCCTTCTTCCTTCTTCGTTTAATGTGTTGGTTTTGGTTTTGGGTCTCTTCCGTCCACAATAGTGTTCTCTCAGCGTGTTCGACAGTGAGGGTCGCGTCCGGCCCAAAAAGCTGTGTCCGACACGGTGTTGTACATGCTTCGGTTGCGTGTCAGTGTTGGCGACACATCGGACGCAGAAAAACTGCTGTTGATGGTCGTATCCGAACTTCACAGTTTGTAATAGAAAAAACTATATTTGAAAATGTTTGTATTACAAAATGTCTTTTCCGGTACAAACTTTATATTACGAAAAGACTATTTCAGAATATAAACTTTGTATCACAAACTTTTTTTTTCTGTAATTCATTTCACACCTCTCATTTCTTATTACGGAATCAGTATTTCATAATATATTTTCGAAACCTGATTTTTGAAAACACTCAACCTCTATTTTTGTAAAACTCAAACAAAAATATCACTGACTTACTTACTTATACCACCTGCGTTGTCTTAACATCAGATTATATCACTATGGAATTAATAGTTTCAATTTAAATATTATAATATGCACACATTATAGCATAATCGGTTGAAGTGTTTCTACAAATTAGTTTAAAATCAGGATTCAAACACTTTATTTTCCTACCAAACCCCTTATACCCTCTCGTTCTCAACATAGTTAAATGAAAGTTCATGTATAATAATACATTTAGCAAGTTCATTTCCGTATATCTTAAAATGAATGGTTAGATCATTAGCATGTGAGCCAACCCTACCTTGTCCCATATTGGTATCAAGCCAAATAGACCAAGTTAAAAATAATATTTTCATTTAAGACACTATTTATGAAGTGTGGCCTAACTTAACTCAGGTCATGCAAGTGGAATCTATTTTGACATCTCTACATATTGTTGTAAAGAAAGATTTATCACATAAAGTTTAAGTTTGATAACATTGCTAATCAAATCAAGTGTAAAACATTTTCTTATGTACACTACTCTCAACATAATTCAAATTTCGCAAATTTTTTCTTTTTGTTATTTATTTTTTCAACAAAAAGTACTCTTTCACAAACAAGTTTTTGTTTTATTAACTTACTTGAACACTTCAAATTATTGAAGACACAATGATAATAAAACCTAGAAAACTTTAACACATATTGGTTACATTTTTATAAACACTTAGATTGTTAATCAAACTATTACACAACTAATCAAAGGTTAAAGTCATATGAGTTCATCATCAAGGCTCAAATAGGTAAATATTTTCTAAAAATATTATAAATATGTGACAATCTCAAGATATACACAACTCATTTATGATGCATTTATTATCTCACATATTCCCTAGCTAACTTGAGCCTCAATTTGTCTTTGCCTTCCATACCACTTTGCATATTCGAGCAACCAGAAGGAGAACACATCTTGACCATCGAAAAAGAAGAAGAAGACAACACCTCAGCTATAGAAAAAAAAAGTATATCACCGTCTTGTGGAGGTCATCTTAGTCTTTATAAGAACATTTAATACCAAATTTGATTTTGAGTATATTTTCTGAAGGAACAAATGGTATCCACTCGAACATTTATTGTTCTGTTTTAGTTTCAATTTATGTCTTTTGTATCATATCACTATTTTAGTTTATTGTTTCAATTTCAACCTATAATTCTTATTTTTCATCACTATTTTTAATTTTGTTTTCACCTCTCTACCATTTTTTATTTTTTTATTCATATTCTTACTATCCAATTTTAGTTTTACAATTCAACTTTCTTTTTATACTAGTTATATTTTTAATTCAATGTTTCCTAGTTTCATTTTCAACTTTTTTGTACAATAACTATTTCCATTGTACTTATGCAAATTAAACTCTCATTTCTATTTTTTCAAACAAATAAATTCTTTAATGAACTCGATATGCACTTATTTTTCTTGGATTCGACCTAGGTTGACCCTATACTATAATAGAGAGAACTTAATTTTATTTTGAAAACCAAATACGACTTCATCATACATCTTATAATTATGTCTTATGCCAAACACTTGAAAGTTATGAATATTCTATGTGACTTGGATCTAAAGCTTCATCTATATTTAGAACTAGATATTTATTGACTGCGTTTGTCTTTTTTTTTCATGTACTTTGTCTATCATATGTACATTGCCTAGTGCATGTACATTTTCTAGTTCTTGTAATACTTCTTGGTCATGTAGCATATCATTTGAGAAAGCTTATATTTTTGCATATTGTGTTACAAAGATTAGTGTGATCTTGATAATCATTTTCATCTTGTGATCCTATTCCATGTGATTTTTCTAGTTGAGTATGGTCTTCAACTAACTTCAAAGATACATTTGGTGATATGTCACTATGAGAAAAAAGTTATTTAGAGACCAATATTTAGTTACCAAATGAAATGGTTGCTAATTGTGACCAAAATAGTCACCAAATTAAATTTTGGTTGCTAAACAACTACAAAATAGAAGTAATGATTAAATTTAGTGACCAATTAAGTTAAATAATTGGTATCTAACATTAGATACCAAAGTTTTAGTGACCTATGCCATTAGATTCTAAATTGGTATCCAATTAAGTTAGAGACTAATTTAGAATCTAATGGTATAGATCACTAAAACCTTAGTAACTAATATTAGATACCAATTATTTGACTTAATTGGTCACTAAATTCAATCATTACTTCTATTTTGTAGTTATTTAGCAATCAAAATCTAATTTGGTGTCTATTTTGGTCACAATTAGTAACCATTTCATTTGGTAGCTAAAAATTGGTCTCTAAACAACATTTTTCTTGTAATGTGTGCTATTTTCATAGTAGTGAGTCTATGCTTATCTAATTTATAAGATGTAATAATTTTTTTTTGTAGTCATGTGTCTAGTGATTATTTTTTTTATAGGAAACATTTTTTATCATCTTCAACTTTGGTTCATACCTATTTCAAACTAGAGAACTTATAAACAAATCAAAATTATCTTACTTATTTTTTTCAAAAGCATAAGTGTCATTTACTTGAATAATAAGATTAAAACATGCATCTCATCATTATTAAACTTGTTTGTCCTTAACACGTTGATGTATGATAGATATAAACCATCAAATACAATAAATATCAGTTGACGATCCATCATACAGAAATAACATACTAAATATTCTCAATATGAATTTCTACTTTCCAAAACTAATTATTTTTCTCATGACACAAAGACTCATTTATTTAAGTTCTTCTTTTATTATAGTAATTCTCAATTCAATTGTATAAAGAAAATATAATACAAAGAATTTTGGATATAAATTAAGTTGAAAAAATTATTTTATAACTACTATTGGCTGATTTAAGTGTTACTTTGAATTACACACATATTTATATTACGTACTTTAATAAGGAGAAACACATTTAGAATGCAATGAAGTTAATATCAAATTATTGCAATTTCTAATTTAAATTCAAAATCTATCATTTTACATTCAAAATGAAACTTTCTATAAATAGAAATATTATATATATATATATATAAACACAAACAAATTCATCCAATAGTGTGAGGGATTGTGATAGGATTTCACTTGGTTAAGGTATCATCTTTTGTTCTTAACTTTTTACTCACATGTAACCGACTTCCGAATTTTGAATTTGGTTAACAGACGTTTTATTTTAGTTTTTTTTAATAGTTTTCTATAATAAACTATGATCACAACTCCAATCTCAATCTAAATATTTTTTTAAATTTAATTTTTTTATCATCCTGTCATAGTCCATCACGACAAAAACCACAAAATTAAAAAAACCAAAACTATGGTGCCATCAAAGGTGAAGAAACCCTAAACACAAACCTTACTATCATTTATTTTTTTGTATTACTCACTCCGAGAGGTTATTTAGGCCTTAGAAACATCATTCCTTAGTTTTTCAAATTTTCTAATAATTTGAACATAATTATCTAAATGATTTGAATCACTTTGGTATTCCAATTCCATCAGATCTGATTAGAAATCAATTTACACTTCTCTTCAAACTTAAACTTAGAAGAATGAGCGTAAATCAAAAAGGTAACTTTAGAAGCAATTTTAAAACCAACCAAACCTGTAGATTGTTTGGACCGGATGGTTATATGAGTTTGAATTATATATAAGTTAATTTTGTTCATGAAAAAATTAATATGTATATAGCTTAGAAAAATAAAAGGGTCATAATAATTGATACAGAAATTAATTTGCAGAAATTCATTGTATAGTTTTCTAAATTCTTATTTTTCAGTTATATGTAATCTAATTTTACTTTAAGATAAACTTTATTTAATTGTTCTTATATTATTTTTTTAAAAGTGGTTCTACGTTTATCCAAATTCATTCGTAATTTTCTTTTTCTTATCCATTTTATACATCGTAATCATTATTATTATTATTTATTATTATAATCATTATTATTATTATTATTATTGCACAAACATATATTTTTCTTATTGATTCACATTAGGCAAGTAATGTGTTGTTAGTGGCATGGAGTCCCCTTTTGCTTTGATGTTTTGTTAGTGCCAAATTTAATAAAACTAAAAAGATTAGTCGACAGGGTTACATATCTATCCTGGATTCTCATTCGCATCGGTGTGCACAACATAAAATACCAAACCAGACAGAACATGCGATTTCACAGCCATCCTTTTTCCCACCAAATTACGCAAGAACTAAACGCACTCTTTCTACCTAACACCACCTCTCCAGTATTCTTATATCAATCAATATATATTCCTTAATACATAAATATAGACACTGCTTCAGACATTCTTTTAAGACTAAAAAATACACACCCACTTCCTATTAGATTTCTTATAATCTCTCGGCTTTGGAAGATCCTTAGAGAAAACTCTATCATGACGTTGTTAATCTTTATAATCAAACGCACAAAGTAGATACGTTTTTTCTTTTTCAACGTGCATCTTGAATTTACTCTAATTTGAGTTTGGTTGTCTTGGGATCTTTCGAGGAAGTATATACAAGGAAAACTTGGTATGAATTAGCTGTGAACAAATCTATGTAAGAGATTCTGATTCTATTTTCAATAAAAAAGGAATTAAAGTAATATGTTTGTAGGTGTTATTTCTACTTGTTTGTAAATGAGGTGTAAATTTAACTTTACCAAGTTTGATAAATTTAAAAATTTACCTTTTTATATAATTTATCAAAATTAATCCTAAAAAAGTAAAAGAGTTATAATCTTTATTACAGTATTGAGATAATAAATTAAACACGCTCCAATAATAAATGAATAATTATATGACGAATTAATTAATTAAAATATAATTTCATTTCAACTTATTTATATAGAATAATCTATTAATATGAGCAATACTTGATTAAATACGTTAAAATTTGTTTTAACCAATAATTTTTGAAATCTATAAATAGAGCACTTAACTCTATATTTGAAGTACAAATCTTGAGAAAAAAATTTACTAGCCATCAAAAAGCTTTTAATATTTTTATATACTCATTGGTATACTACAATTACTTCAAAAAGATTGTGATCAAGTGTTGGTTTCGTGAATTGCTTCTATTTTCTTGTAACATTTTCTATTTTGTAGTTCATTGTGATTTTTATGGTTGTTTAGGTTTGTAATTTTGATGATTAAGGGTTGATAAAGTCAGAAATCCTTTTAGGGTGTGAGAGTTGATATTGTTTATATTCTCTTAAGTGTTCTTCTTGAAGGAGTTAAAATTTCATTGTTGTAATAATTTTTGAAAAAGTTAGTGGAATCAACAATTTTGTTGCGACTGGAGTAAGATCAAAATGATATGGACTAATATAAATTCTTGTGTGCTTTCTTTCTTTCTTCTTTTATTCTTTATATTATCCCACTTCATTTATTTTGTCAAATTTGATTATGCTTGAAAGTGCATTCTATTTTTCATTCTTTCAGGTTTTGAAACAGAATCCCAAGAAGGTGAAAGTTCTCTGAAAAAGTTTTTAAAACCAAGTCATTATGTTTTTATAATTTCAACATTATGATCTCATTAAGACTAAGGGGTGCAACAAAAGGAAAGTTTACGAAGAGAGTCTCGTGGATCACCCAAATTTTAACTACTTCAAGAAAAACCTCTTAATCAAATGCAACATGATAACATTGAAAATCTTAGATTTCTATCAACCAAAGCATGCATAAGAGAAGATTCTTCTTCATAAGAAATGATGATCCCTTTGACTCCTTGGTGAGTCAGTTGTAGAAACAAGCAAGAGTCAAGGAAATGAGTGACTTGTGTCAGGAATACTCAAGGGGTTAGCCAACAGTGGCTAGGAACCCAAATAATACTTAGTTAAACCAAGAATGGCTTATGTCAATAACACTCATGGGATTAGCTAGAAGTGACCACGAGCCCAAAGAATACTCATTTAAGCCAAGAGGGGCTTGTGTCAATAATACTCAAGGAATTAGCCATGAGTGATTACAAGCCCAAAGAATACTTAATTGAGCCAGGAGTGGTTGGTGTCAAAAACACTTGATTGTACTTTGCAACATTAGTCTGCTTAGTGAAACTCAATCAATTCATTGAGAACTAGATGTAGTATGTTGTGACAGATGAATAAGTATAAAAATATTCTGTAAGATTTCTTTATCCCTAAGTTTCTACTTTGCATGTTATTTTATATTAGAATTTGAAGAAGGAGGAAAGTTGTTGAGTGAATACGTAAAACCAAAAAACTTATAATGATGGAAACATCTTCATGGGTAGTGGAAGGCTTGGAAAATTATTAAATTTCCCTAGTTTCAAGTATGAAACTAAGAGTAGAATTTTGCAACTAACTTGTACTTCACCTCCATGGTAGAAAGAGCTATAGAGTTCTAATTCTTGCTTGATCAAGAGACTAAACAAGGTCCGAGGAAGTGACATCTTCCACTTGTGCTCTTTCAGTCCATTGTGTCTAACATAATCCATGTCACAAAATCCTTCTAATATGAAACTCATTTAGAATAAAAACACATATTAGTATACCATTCAAGGTTTTGAAAGATCATTTTAACAACATACAAATGAAACTCTTTTGGATATGACTAAAACCTTACACACAGATAGACGCTACACGTCTACTAATAATAAGATAAAGCAAGGAACCAATCATGCATTTATAGATCATCTAATCTACTTTCTTACAACCTTCATTCTTATCTAAAGGTGTAAAAGTATGCATTGAAGTCTTTTCATAAGCTTTGCATATGCTAGGTTGAACTTCTTCAAGATCTCCTTGATGTAGTTTTGTTGATGAACGATGATGTCCTTCTCACGTTGTTTGATCAAGAGTCTAAGAAAGAACTGGAGTTCTCCCAACTGTTGGACTTGAAGAGTTTCTCAAACCTCATGTTGAAAATGTTTTAATGACTTTAGCTTTCATTGTATGTTGTTGAGGTCTTCACACAAGGTAAGTCATAATTAACATAGAACCATATTAACATGCGTCAAAAGGAAAATGAGTTTTAGAAAGAGAAAATTTGTTTTCAAAAGGTTTTATGACCTTGTTAATCAATTATAATTTTTGAAAAATTGATTAAACTGTTCTTGATGAGGTTTAAAACAGAATAATTGATTATCTCCTTTTTAATTAATTAAACAAAAGAGTTTGGAAACCATTATCTCAATATTACAATTGATTAACATCTTTCATGATCAATTAAATATGTTTTCTCCATTTATTACAAAGCAAAAAAATCCATTAACATGTGCCATGATTGATTAAAACAGAAATAGTTATAGCTATTTTTCAAAATTTAACTAAGAATAATCAATTAACACCTTGAATAATTCATTAAATACGAAAATATTATTTTTCAATCAACATTTTATGAACTCTATAAACATAGCATTGGACTCAGGGATTTTAACAATTACAGACACAATTAAAAGTGAATTGAATTGAGCTTTTATAAACAACTTTCATACTCTCATTTGTGCTAACAAGATTTGAAAGGTAAGGTTGTGATGTGCTGAGAATTAATCTTGTTGATTGCTTTTGCTGTGACAAGTTTGGTACATTCTTTCTTTGTCTTTTGCTAATGTGTCTCGTTGCATATAATCTTGACTATCAGGAGTTGATTAGGTTTATATTTTCTTGAGTGTGTTAAAGAGTTGATTAGTTTGTTTGCTTGTTATCAGTTGATTATGAGTGCTTTCTGCAAACACTTTAAAGATAGTGGAACCAACTATTCTAAGATTGGACTAGATGTATGATCTTGTTGATGTGAATACTATAAAATTTCTTGTGAAATCTTTCTTTCCTTATCTTCTTTTATTGTGTTGCGATCCAATATTATATCAAAACCAATTCACTTACCTCTTGGTTTAGACAAGTCATTCATTATTTTCCAACACCATTATACTCGTCTAAAACTTTCTTTGCATTAATTGATAAAAATCTTTAGATAGGATTTTATTAATAGCACCAAAGAGAATATCATCATCATAAATTTAATAAATGATAAAATCCTTGTTGTATTTCTCGTGGAATAAATTCGTACTAACATTTCCTCTAACAAAACTATTATCTAAAAAGAATTTGTTTAGTTTGTCTTGTATCAAATTTTTGGAGCTTGCTTAAGAAAATACAAAGCATTTTTAAATTTGAAAACATAATTTATTTTGGAAGAATAATTGTTCGGTATCAATATTTTAAATTGGTATAAATATATATCCATTTAAGGGAGGAATTGTTAAAAGAATAATCCGTTGAATTTAACAAATGAAGTCAATTACTAGTAGTCTAATCACTAGGTTATTATAGTACACTACAATGCGTACATTGTGTTGCCTATGTTTTTATCTTTTAATTTTTTTTTAGATAGATTTATTGGTTACTTAGAATTTTTACCGTTTTGTAATATGTTTAAATAACATTCTTAATAATATATAGAAAAAGAGAGGAAATTTTCTAACACTTTTACAATTATTTTACTATTTTTCCATATATATATATATATAATAAAATTTTCTAATTTACATTTTTTTTTGGATTTAGGAGTTAGTTATAACTTTAAATTTTTAACATTCATTTAAAATATAACTTATTAACTTATTATGTTTTCTTTTAAAAAAAGCAGGTATAATTAAAAATAACATACCAAGATTTTTACCTTATTTCAAACTCGTTAGAATATATTTTAATTTTTCTTAAAATATATTCAAATTATTGCGATTGAATAATTACTCGTTTTAAAAAAAGGAGTATATGTAAAGTTAATAAATTTCGTATTTCATGTTGTTATGATTTTTCCTCGGAATTGTTTAGAGACAAAAACGAAAATACACGATTTTTTACGAGTCAGGAAACTTATGTAGAAAGCAAAGGGAGAATGAAGTATACACCAAAAGAAAAGGGAGAATGAAATCGAAAAGAATTCGTTAAGGAAAAGCCAAGATTTTCCCTAAGTTGGTGGAAAATAGTTGCACATAGGCACTAAAATTGAAGAGGGCACACGTCATGATAAGGTGGGATTGATGTAATGATGAACACCACCAAAAGGGTCTCTTCTCGTGGGTTAAGGTATTCATAGTGGTGGTGCAGCTATCATCAAATGTTTGAATAAGGTTCTTTAAAAACTAAATTCTAAACACATATAAAGATGAAACAAAAAGAAAATACACACCTATGGAGGATCTATGGAGGGAATATTACAGAAACAAAGAAAAAATAAAAAGTCAGGATTGGGACCAAAGTAGACATGCCTCTGACCTGTGACCACAATGTGCCCTAAAAGACAACCCCTCTCTCTCTAACCTTCGGTCATGCCTACGACAAAAGGTACTATATAATGAAGAAAACTTAAAAGGCTACCATCATGAAGGAACGTGCATGAAAAAACTTATTTGGAGTTACGAAACCGAGTTATAGCATTTGTATAAATTGTTCTTGATTTATTTGGAAAAGTTAGTCTAATAAATGAATTGCCATGTAGTAAAAGCTTATTAGAGGAATAAATGCAGATGTTGGTGTATTGAGTTATTTTTAGAATGTAATGTTTGATGGTTATAGAAGATGTTTGTTAATAGGCTTGTGGAACAATTAAAGATGTCATTTGGTACTAATATACATTACGTAATGGTAGGATTTTGTGATGACTGAGTGCTATGTTATATTGTCTAGTGATTGGTAGTATATTGGTGTACATTATGTTGTGGTTAGTTGTTATTTTTATTTTAAATTAACATGTAACTATTTTGTAGTGTTATATAAGGATAGTTTGTACTTGTATATGAATTGAGAAATTGAATTGAATTGTAACATTTATTTGCTTAATAAATAAGACGATTATCTATTTTTATTTTTCTTTGTGTCATTTGATATGTATTTCTTGGTGTAACTAATGATCATTATTACAGAGTTTCTTTCATTGTCTTTTGAATTCGATTAAGCATTATAAATACAATAAATTGATATCATAGTTAGTTTTAGTCTTGTTTCGCGTTTGTGATAAATTCTTGCAATATCACATCAAATTTCAAGAAAATCAATGGTAATAAAAGTTTCAATGTAAGGAGAATAAAAATGAAAGCATTACTCAAAGGGGGAAGGAGTGTGCACACTTTTTCTAAAAATACATTGGACATAGAAAGCAAATTCTAGAGCAGATGGATGAAAATGCTCAAAATTATTATAGACAAGTTGCTTTATGAGGTTACGAAGGGGAAAATTTCATTAGTTTGTGGTTGAATGAAGAAGTTTTCCATGACAAAATCCATTTGCAACAAGCTTTTGTTAAAGAGAAGATTATTTGGATTTCACGTGATAGAGGGTACACCACTAACACTAGGCTTATCTTTATAATCCCATTTCATTCTTGATAAAACTCTAAGACATTGATATTAAATGTAATCATAATTCTACTTGCCTCTCTCTCATTATTTTATAAGAACTTGGTGAGTTATTTTAGTGTAGGAAAGGACCACATTACTCTTAAAAGGTTAAATTTAACCCTTATACAAAAGAGATTTACCATAAAGCATTTAAGAGTGTGAAATGTAACACATTATTTTTGTTGTACATTATATATAGAATAATATTGTTATATAAATTATATAGTTGAATTCTTCACAACTTGTTTTTATTCTCCAAAAATGTAAAATTGAGAAAGTAATAATATTCAAAATATGTAAAAGATTACCTAACTGTGTATGACAAATATAATTATATTAAGAAGTGAAAATAAAAATTTTAATTTTAGAACATCAATTATTAATTAAATCATAAATGGAATGATGAATGGAAAATTTTATAGGGTTGATTCAAGATTTTTTTCGCCAAGATTAGAGATTGCAATTACCGGAAAGAAAAGTTAATTGTTCAAGCCTAGTTCCTTTGCAATTTACAACCAACAACACACAAAAGAAAATTTTTGCTTCATTTTAATTACTATACATTCAATAGACTATTTTAATGTAAGTATAATCATGATTTTTACTTTTTAACTTCTCTTCTCTCTCCTGTTTATGAAAATGCAAAGAAAATTATGATTTTTATTTTACTTTACCAAAAAGTTGCGACTTGCTTATAAATACAGCTTAAATTTCCCATTTCCTCTCACATTCTCTCATGAATAAGAGGATAAGAATAAGGAATAAGTTTTCTTGTTCCCTTTTTATTGTTTTCCTTAGAAATTTCTTGTTTATAATTGTAATTCCTTAGTTCATATTAGGTCTTTTATTAAAAGAGGGCCAATTTCAATCTCTAACTCTTTATTATAGAAATATTTTTTTTGAGTTTGTAAACATCTCTTAAGTTGATCAAGATCCTACCATCTTCAGAAGATCCATATCAAATAGGAGAAAAAATGTAAACATTGTAGTCATCGAAAGACACAAATCATCTCCATAAGTCAAACTCTATGATCTGATGATTACTCAATCTCTCGATCTTCATATCTTAGTCATGAATAACTATTTGAAAAAATATTATTTAAGTCATTAGTGACTATTTGGAAAATAATATTCTTTAGGTCAGAGACTGGCTTCGTAAAGAATACTCAAGGGAGTAGCAAAGATTGACTACCTGCTCAAAGAATACTAGATTAAGCTAGGAGTGACTTGGTAAAGAAAACTTGGCCGACCTAGGAGTGATTTGGGAAAAAATACTCCTAGACGGAGTCAATCAGGACTGGTTGCAACCCAAAAGAACTCAGGAGTGACTTGGAAAAGTATACTCGACCGAGTCAGCCGAGAATGATTATGAGCCGAAAGATTACTCCATTAATATAAGAGTGACATGTTTCAAGAATGCTCAAGGGATTGGCCAGGAGTGACTACGAGCCAAAAGAATACTCGAATTGTATTTCATAACATTAGGCTATCTAGTGGAACTCAATCTGTTGATTGAGAATTGGATATAGTTTGTTGCATATGAACTAGTATAAAGTGTTGTGATGTTTGTTCTCATCTTACAAATACGACTCAAGTATTGCCAAGAGATTGCAAGAGCGTCAGATCATATGTTTGTTGTTGTTAAACTTTCTTCTTCAGTGGATCTTATATATTTAAAGGATGAGAAAGAAATTCATTGCAAATCCTTCCTAACTATTGATATCTTTAGAAAAGGTATTCTTCTTTATAGTTGTGTTTATTTACATTCAAATGTAGAGTTGCATTAAATGTTCTTCATGAAGCATTAAATGTATATATCTTCTTCATGCAATATTCTGACACACGACATAACTTATCAAGCCTAGATTAGATAACTTTATCAAAATTGGAGTAAACACATGGCCCTACAAGGTTTATGGTCTTCATGGAGCTAACATTTCACCTTTTCAGAAAAGTTGTTAGCACCAAACAACTTTAGTGCTTCCTTTAAAATATCTTGTACGTAGACACTTCTTTGGAAGATCCTCTTGAAAGGCGACAAAAAGAGACATTCTCAATAATGTAGAATAGGCATTTATAATAATAGAAAAGTATGATGAAATGGTTCAAACTACGTATCTATAGCGTATATCAAAGTGAAAGCTTATTAGATGAAGATATATAAGCAAGATGTTATGTTTCTGTCAACCAAATGAAACACTATTGTCAATCTAATGCTTTCAAAATCATGTTTTAATAATTTGTTATAAAACACTTAATCAAAATCAAATGGGGTATGTTGGACTTTACATTAACAACTTCTAATTGCTTCTTCATTCTTGACCCTTTAATGTCTACACTCCTTAGTTTATTTAGGATTAAATGACCCAATTACAAAAATTATTAATTACACCTTTTTTTGCATAAATGAAAATGAAAGTAAAATATCTTTTCTAAATTTTACAAACAAAATAAACTATACTATACAATAATTTATTTATTCAAAACTATTTTAGATCTCCCTATCCGTGCACTCATCAATTTTGTTAGGTCGCAAGGTTGGTCAAGGTAGCTTCTAGTGGTGGTTAATGTTGGGGAGTGGCTAATACCTAAGGCATAATGATAACACGGAGGGGTTTCACCAAAGACACTTGAAGTTGAGGTAGCAAATGTAGAAGCTACTAAGTCAATCTGAACATTTTGATGATATTCAAGCTTAAGAATCTATGCACAAGTTCCAACTCCTTACTCTTAGAGAGTGTTTTTCACCATTGATTGTTAAGGCTCCATTATGGCAGTGGTAGGTGATGCAAAACTAATAAGGAGAACTTGGATTGGTATAAAAGCTTGCCACATAGAAGAAGGTAGTCTTGAGGAGGTTCTTATTGATGATTATATTTCTTTTCACACTTAAAGTGTTTAACCATGACTTTCTTAGACTGTAATTGAGAATAAATTCACTGTTTTATATATGATTTACCTAATTAGGATTAATTGGATCTTAATTGAGATTATTAGCTAATCTTGGATTTTAAGCATATTTTATCACTTTTCTTGCTTCTAATTATGTATAGAGATTTTGTGCCTTGATGATTACATTTTGAATGAAGAATTAAAGTATTTTGACGTCTTGAAAGTTATACTAACAAAGGACTATATAGTCTAACCAAACGATCTATTAGATGGTCTTAGTAGACCATCTACAGATGAGTGCACTACTTTGAAGAGGAAAGACGCAGGTGATATTATTTTGTTATTGTCTAAAGAAACAAGTTTCAAATCTGATCAAATCTTCTGCAGAGATATTCTTCAGATTTTCTACGAAGATAATCATCTACAACTCTTACTTGATTTAGAACAAATCTCCTTCATATTTTCTGCAATATCTCTCTCAACAAATTTGATTGTGTTGGGCTTAGTTAATAAAAATACAAATCACATATCTCAAACAAGACTTGAAACAAATTATATTAAAGAGAAGAAAAAAATGAAAATCTGGAACAAAATTGGAAAGAAGATATCTGCAAGATGATTTGTAACAAAGAATGAAACAAATTGTATTAATGAGGAATGAAGAACAATATCTGCCATAGAATCTAGATCTGAAATCCATAAAGAAAAGAGACCTTTAAATAGAGCTTCAGAGGATGAAAGAATGATCTGTCACACAACATACTCTAGACCTAGTTCTATTTCCTTTCTATAATTTTCTTGTTTTTCTCTTTCTCATGGAATGTTAATCTTCTCTGTGTGACTCTCTTGTAATTTCCCAATGAATTTTGAGGTTTTTTCATAAGTTCTGTTCTTCAGTTTTCAGTAGCATATTGTGCTAGATGGTTTGATCTTTTTGAATTCTGTCAAAGGAGGTGTTTTTTAATGCATGTTGAGAATTATGTTCTTTTCTTTAATTAGAGTTTTTGGTTAATTTTCTTAATTCTAATAAATCTCTTGTTTGCTTAATTCAAGAGGTATAAGATAACTCAAGAGGCAAAAATCTCTTTTTTTCTCTAATATTTACATTCTTTCAATTTTTCAATCAGAGTTGAATTCAATCAGACAAGCATCAATGAAATTCAACAAAATCTTATTTATAAAAACGAGCATCTATTGACATATTTAGTATCTCACTCGTCTCCAAGCATCTACTAGTGAGATATTGAATATGTTAGTAGATGCTTATTTTTGTATATGAGATTCTGTTGAATTTGATTGACACTTGTTTGATTAAATTCAACTCTATGTAAAAACTGAAAGAATGTTAATATTAGGATAACCAATAATGAATTCAATGGTGAATGAACTTGAAAGTCGATCTACTATTATTATAATGTTTCTACGTCTTTTATTTTTTTACACAAATAATCACAAACCCCCTTTATTTTAATATTATTTCTAACTTTTATTACTTGTAGATAAGTTCTGAACGCTTTTTAATTGGATTTGCAGTTGAATTCATTAGATGACAATTTGGGGTGAACTGACTTTATCTTTATTATCATTTTTTTGGTGTTAGATGGTATAACACTAAATTAGATTGTATATCCTGAAATTGTTTAATTTGGTTGTAGAGCAACAATGATCACTTATGCTTGAAGATCTCTTATATGATGAGTCTCGTACTCCTAGTTCTATAGTATAAATTGGCTTTTCTTGAGTTTTTTAAATACTTTTCAAATTCATTTGAGATATAAACTAATCATTTGTAGAGAAATCATGCCTAGGTTCTTATGAAAAACTCTTTATTCTTAAGTTTTACTTATTAATCTAAAGTGTCAAGTCTCTCTGACATCACAATCAATCTTGATTGTAGTGTCTTCTTTGTCTTCTTATTTCCTTGTTATTTTCTATTTTTTAATGATTCAAGGGAAATTGTTAGAAACAACATGTTCTCTCTAATTCATGATTAGACATTCATTAATAGGTGTCTTTTTCTGACCTAGATTCATCCATCTTGAATTTCTTCAAGATCTCCTTCATGGACTTTTGCTCGTGGATGGTCATATCCTTTAGCCCTTTCTTGATTTGATGTCTTCAGAAGTGCTTACACAAAGATGAATTAATAACACCAAAAATAATGTCATCAACATAAAATAGACCATTGTAAGATCCTTATAAACTTTTATTCTAAGGATAGTAATGTCTATATTGCCTTTGTTAGAGCAAAACGTTCAACACTTTGTAGTTTTGATTAAGTGATTAAACCAACAAAACATGTAGTTATGTATGATAAAACAAGGATCAAATCATATCAACACATCATTTCTCAAACAATAAGAGCTTGTTGACCAATCACAACTTCTAATTGTTAAAGTTTAAAGAACAGATCATAAAGAACTATGCAAATCGTTCACATCATCTAATAAGTGTTGATGAACATCAAATGAAAAGGGCATCATTAATACCAATTAGATTGTATGATAAATAAGTGATGATGATCAGATGATAAACTCAAAATAAAGTCTAAATTGACACAAAAGAATATTCCTAAAAATTGAGTATATATTATAGAGATTGTCTTCTATGTTAGTCCCCAAGAAGACTAACACCAAGCAAAAAAATTCAAAATCTCTTGGGATATAAACTAAAGTTGCTTTCTTTGTCAACTTCTTGACCCAAAGAGCTTTTTTATTTTGACCCAACCATCTATCGTATATGGTGTGTACTCTTATTGGAAATTGGTACAAAATGTTATGCCACCCAAGGAGATAAGCATCTTTAGCTATCAAGGATGTTGCATAGGAAAGAGCCTTAAATGCAACAATCACATTGAAGCTTGTTAGACACAAGAAGGACATGAAAGAAGAACTCAAGTTATTCAACGATTATAAATAGTCCCTCAACGACTATCTTCTTCTAGTTCCTGTATAAAGCCTACCATAAAGAAGAATAAATAGAGAGTAGATGATGGAGGACCATCTCCAAGACTGAAAATAAAAATAAAGAAGTCACAAATCTAGAGGTTTGATATGGAGCTTATCAGAAGTTTGGGCATAATTGGACATGTTTCAGCCTCCAATTAGTCTTTTGGGCCCAAGTTCAACCTTGAAGAAATAGGCTACATTCAAAACATGTGGTTTATACTATAATTTATATAGACCACATTTTTTTTTATTTTAGGGTATATTTTTTTTAATGTGGTCTATTTTTCGAATAGAGTACGGAAGAAAACTGTGGCTTAAAATGTCCACAACTCAAAAAGTGTGGTCTATAGTGAAAATGAGCCACACTTATGAAAGTGTGGTCTTTTCCACTTTTAAGCTACATTTAGTTGTCTGTGGCTAACAAAAGTTTTGTATAAAGTGATAAATATTGTAGTGATACCATGATGTAGAGGTTACTTGAGGAAACAAAATTTAAATTCAATAAAATCACAATTCAAACCTCTCTCTGTAATTTTTCCTATTTTCCATAGCCTCTCTCATAAACTTATTTTGAAAGAAAAAATATTATATATCATTGTTTCAAACCATAAAAAGACAGTCAGTTTATAAACATGTTCCGTATGGTGTGGATCCTCGAATCAAGTAGTTGTTTTACAAAATCTTTTCATTAAAATCATTTAGAAAAATAGTTTTAACGTTCATTTGATATAGTATAATGTTCTTATAAGAAAAAAAATTAAAGAGGATTTTAATAGTTTCTAACCTAACTACATGTGGAAAGGTTTTAGTAAAATTGTTAGTTATGTTGATTATAGCCTTGACTTATGAACCTAACTTTATTTTTTACCATTCTACTTAATTAACTAACATGTTTCTACTTTATTTTTTTCCTTTTGGACAAAGGACTAAGTTGCAAACATAAATTTTGATAAACTGGTTGAACACTTCCACCATAACTACAATTCAATCATCACATTGCTTTGTTAATGATTTTTTAAGTTGTATTTAAGAAACGAATGCATAAAATGTTTGGTTTTTAAAAGATTATTTGACTTACTTCCTTGGTTTGATATCCAATTATCTCTACAATTCAATCATCACATTGCTTTGTTAATGATTTTTAAGTTGTATTTAAGAAACGAATGTATAAAATGTTTGGTTTTTAAAAGATTATTTGACTTACTTCCTTGGTTTGATATCCAATTATCTCTTGTGGGTAATGCTCCGTATCTTCATTCTATTGTTGGAACATCATCCTGGATTGGCAGAATATCCTCGAATAGTAGTTTTTTATCACACTTAACTTCCTTTTGTTACCAAATATAAGTATCCATAAAATCATATTTGATTATTTCTTGATAGAAAATTACAGAATAAATATTCTGAATAATGAATTTAGTCATCATATTAAATTATTGAGAGTCATAATTCAATAGAAGAGTCACATACCTGAATCTATGGATGAAGATAGAATACTCGATAGGGTTATGATAACCAAAATCCTCCTTTTTATTCCTCTTGCTGGACTTTAGAGTGACTCTTTTGATAGGATAAGAGACCATAAAATTTATGATTTTTAGTATACGAACCCGAACGTAAAGAAATCAACAACTAATATGATTATATAAATAAATAAATATAAATAAATAGTCCACAATTAGACTAAGAAAATATAATTCCTTAACATTTTTACCTATCTATAAATCACATTAAACTTATTTACAAATTCCTCAAACACTTTTATAATGTTTAGTAACTAGATTAATGAATTAGAATATATTTTTTTCTTCAAAATGAAAGAAGTTAAACAAAATTATATTTCCTCCTATAAATAAAAAGAAAAAAAAAATCTTTGATACTCAAATCACTTTGACAATCTTATATTTCCTCTTCGATATTTAAAGAGAAAAGAAATGTCGATATTCAAGCAATCACTTCAAAACTTACTTTTAAGAATACGTGATTATTAAAAATATAATTTTTATAATTATAAAAATATGAGAGCAAAATAGTATATGTCTGTTGGTGGTGTAAGTATATGATTACAGATATCTAAACCCATTAACACTTCTTTAACATTGAATAGGGAAAGGTAAGTGTGTAGGCTTTAATGATTTACATTTTACTTTTACTTCTGATGGCTAAACTGCTTATGGGAACAGTTTAATTACCTTGCAGACTTTGCCGGTGAAGGTATAAGACTTGCCTTTTAAGACAGGGCTAATAAATTACCCCGATTCCTTTTTTACCATATACTAGTCCTAAAAAGATAGGAACCAAAACTATATTATGCCAACCTTTTTTGGACCAACCAGGGAGAAGCAAACAACAGCTACTGGTACAACATAGGGTAAACAGTGAGTATTTAGTGGAGAGGAAGATGAAGAGGTGTGAAACTAGAGAGACAAATAATAAATTAAAAAAAAAAAAAAGTTAAGAGAGACAAAAACAAAAGAAAGGTAACACTACTATAGTATACTCTAGCTAGATAGATAGGGAGGAGTTTCGAAAACTGTGCCAGTTGTCAAAAGTAATTGGAAACATCTATTATTTCCTTGTGTTGTGTGGCCTTTTCAAGGTGTAACATTTTAGTGGACAATATCTAACCAACCATCCCAAAGTGACATTTTTATAAGTATTCTTTTCATAAGAATTTTAGATTATCTTTTGGCTTTTTTCCAATAAACAAAAATGTCATTACATAATTACAAATCCAAATCCATATTGATTGCCATCCTTTCTATTTAGCTCACAACTTTGAGTCATCAACGTCATGGTGGTGAGCACGGATAAATTAAAATACAGAGACAAGAAGTTGCCAAGAAATTAAAGTTTATGTATGTTATGGACCTGCACATTTTTTAATGTTTATTCTAAGAGAATATGCATTTTGCATCAGATTTTATATATATATTTATATACACATCACATCTACTTTTGCACATAACAACAAACAAGGAAAAGTATGCATCAATTTTCCATATTTCTAGCATAACGATTTCTTTGTTTGTTTTCTTGAGAAGGAAAAATTACTATAGAAAATGACATGGTGGTAAATGGTTTTGCAAGTTGATGATTACCACATTGAAGGGTCAAGAGTGAGTCAAATAATAAGAATATTTTCAACCTAGTTCATGTTCAAAAAGATGACTTGCTATGATTATAATGGCAAGCCAAAACCCTGATGCTAAACTGAATTTAGATTAAACCTGAAGGCTGTTTATTGATGTTGAAGGAACACATTACTGCATGCCCACATAGAATGAAGGTAATGCTGATCCACTACTCTCTTTGTCCCTCCTATTGCAAGTTTCCACATCAAAAGGTAAAAGAAATTCCAAGCATTAACCTATAAGCTATGCTTTATTTATGTTTCTGTGTTGTCCTTGCTGGTGTGGACCACCTCCACTCCACTACTAGAAAAATAAAGATCATGTATGTGCACAAGTTTCCTATATACCCCCAAAAGGATAGGGTAATGAGAACCACAAATATAAATGTGCATAGACATACACACTACACACCTAGTTTCAACTGAAACCAAGACACTTATTAGGAGAAGCAAGGAGAGAGAAGGGAGGGGTAGAGTGTGTTCCAAGACACAATGATTACATGGTCTTGGGGAAGCAGAAAGGGTGGCGTGGACATAGTCACATAGCTAAGAGTATGGAAGAACGTGGGGCTTGACCAAGGAATGGAAACGCCAAAAGGGAAAGTGCAAAGTATAAAAATGACCCCCCCAAAAGAGGGAAATGGAATAAAATAAAAAGATAGAAGAAATATATATGGTATAAAATTGAAGTACTAAGTGAAAATTAAAAAAATGGAAAGAGGGAAAAGGTTAAGCTAAGCTTTTTTATCATGATGATAACTATTCAGCCTTTTTGGTCCTTGGTCGGTCGACAATGTTCACTCTGTTGTTCTTGCTTGTGTTTCCCATCTCTCTCTCACACACACAGCTAGTGCAATTATACACTTTGAACCAATCAGAAGCAACAAAAAATTAGTTTTACTTTATGAGATTATACTATAGATTTTATGGCTATAAAACATTATATTGCATTTTTTGCTGTGTTAGAAGGATGCCACTCCCCAGACAGCCCTGAAAGCTACATGGAATGATATAGATAAAGTTAATGCCGTAAGAAGAAAGGAAAGGGGACTAGCAGTACTCAAACAGGCTCTATATATTTTAGAGTGCAGGGAGAAGAGGAGAGAGCAAAGAGCAAAAAATAAGTCCAAAAAGACACCAACAAAGCACAAAGGAAAGCTCTATTCAAGGTCAAGGATAAAAGGGGTCCTTAACATACTTGGCAGAAGTATAAACCTACCAAGTGAAAGAGATTTGAGATAGAGAGGGGAGTGAATTAAAGCTTCAAAACTCTTTGGCCTTTTCTTTCACCACCCCACAAGAGAAAGAAAACAAAGAAAGTTATTGATGCTCAACATGTGATAGAATTACAAGACAGCACTAGAAGAGACCACAATCAGTCATTTTGCATCAAAGGAATTAAGGTTTGTCTCTTTTATAGTTTAATTAGTTCTTTCTTGCTGTTTCTTCTTGCCAATGCCCATTTCATTTTATTCCTTGTGCAAATGGAAACAAATATGAAATATTCTTCCCGATACCCTTTTGCCTTTAAGCTCTAGCTCCCTTTTTTTCATAGTCATATTAGACAAAACAGAAAATACCCTAACCTTTCTGACATTTGAACCCTTGAATCTTCCTCTCTTTTCACTCCATCACATATAAAGCTTCGGAGTTTGGATTACATATCTAGAACTCTCTCAAAACTACACACATCATAGAGGGAGATGAAAAAGGAATTGGATGATCAAGGACAAGGTTCCTCTCAACCAATCAACACCGATAACAACAGCATTCAAAACTACCAAGAGCACCTTCTCCTTCAACAACAGATGCATCAGCAGCAACAAAACAGTGACATCTTCGGGGGTTCAAGAGGGTTAATGTTTCCTGAAGTTACTCCAATCATGCAACCATGGTCCATGCCTCCGGTTCACTCATTCAACCCGGGTCCGGTTCACTACGACAACACCAACCCGGTCCGAGACCATCATGACCAAGCCTTTATAGTCCCTCCCACACCTTCACCCTATGCAAGCTTCTTCAGCAGAAGGGTCCCTTCTCTTCAATTTGCATACGAGAGTCCTTCTTCTGATCACCACCATCTAAGGATCATATCTGACACCCTTGGACCTATGGTTCAACCCGGTTCAGCACCCTTTGGACTCCAAACTGAGTTAGGAAAAATGACTGCTCAAGAAATCATGGAGGCTAAAGCTCTTGCTGCATCAAAGAGTCACAGTGAAGCAGAAAGAAGACGTAGAGAGAGAATCAACAACCATCTTGCAAAGCTTCGTAGTTTACTGCCTAACACTACCAAAGTAAGTATATATATAATGAGTTTAATTTATATAGTTTTCAATATATAAAATCTTCAATACAGTTAATTAATAAACCATTGTTAAGTAATATAATTCTAAAATAGTTATTGTAAAATAAACAAATTTATTATATATATTGGTTGACCATGTAAGACCTTTCACACCATCATGCATAAACTACTTGTTCGAATAAACTACATATGCAAGTGCATATTTGATTCACTTATTTTGTAGAAAAAGTAGTTTTGGTGGATAAAACACATGCACTAAATTGTATCCTAAACCAGATTTTCAAATGTTATTGCTATTTTTGTGATTAATCATGTCATTCCTAATTATAAAAGAAAACAAAACTGACAAAACCCCGTTGAGATCACCCTAACATACCTTTATCGTGAGAGACCTGGATTGTGTATATAATAGGAGAATTTTCAACATGGTGCCTTCTATTTTTGTGTTTTCTTGATTCAGATTTTCAAATAAAGAGAATGGTTCGTTGTAACACTTTCCATGATTTTGAAGTAAGAGAATATTTGGGATGGTACAACGTAAACTAAACAAAATCACATGTGCATGCAAACGGCTTCATTTGTTTCTCTTACTAACCTTCTTTCTTTGGCTTTTCCAGTTCTTCTTTTGATTAAAGGAGGAGAGATAGCAGCATTTTCTTACTACTTACATAATAAATTTTAATTAACAAAAGACATGTTTGAAAGAACAAACAAGCGTTGCATATATGTTTTGTTTTTAGTTTACCTTTTTTGTAGGAGTGTGTGTGGTAGTTCCAAGGAGTTTATTAGTGGAAAAAGTGATTAAAGATGAAAGAAAGGTATTAGCGTTAAGGTCGGTTTTTGATGGCATAAAGAGGAACCAAGCAGCAGTTGAAAAAGCTACACATGGAAATTTCTTGCCGGATATTGTTGATCAGTCAAACTCAGCTCGATAATGCAAAAGAAATAAAGGCAGAGAGACAAACTAGCACCCTTTTCAGTCACACATACATGCACCCACACACTATTCTATATACCTATTTATCTCATCTTTCTCTCTATCTACACCTGCTGCATGCCACTTCCACCATTCAAAATACCCCCCACTACTTCCATTTCATAATCATCAAGCTACACCCCTACCTACCTCAACCTCATTTCACACAAACAATGCACATCAGATAATATTAGTACTAATAACTGTCCTTAAAACATTGATTGATAAACTGAAAGTTACTAAAATATGTTACCATTATAGTTTATCATAACCACAATTTTTTCTGTACACTTTAGCTGTGATTTTTAACAAAAAAAAAAAAAATCAGTTATATTTATAATTGTTTTAATATAAGTAACTCCTGCAATTTTAACAATTCTGTTATAGAACTCGACCATCATTTTGCACATTGACTTTTCTTTTATCATGGATTATTGAGTTGAAATGTAATTTAATTAAAAAGTAACATAAAAATATCAGAAATTAGATTAATGTCCGTACACATATGTAATCTCACTCTTTGTTTACTAAATTTCCCTTATAATAACTTTATAGTTCTCAATAAAATTTCATTTAATAAATAATAAAAATGTATTGAAAGAATATATTAAGACTGTTTTACTATTGTTTGTCAACAAATTATAAATAAGTTTTACCCTCTTATTCATTCATTACTCAGTAAAGTAGCTGTTAGTAAGACTCCTAGTTTCATATTATCTTAAGAAAGCATTAGAATAAATATATGCTGACGAATGTCTGCAGCATCTTTTCTTGTCAATAAAAGACTTATTTATTATAACTTCTTTTGGAAATGAAATCATATGAGCCCCAAACAATATATGTCACTAATATTTCATAATTTAGCCAGCAACAAAGGATGTGTCATTGCTGTGTGCATTTTCCTTGCATCTTTTAAAACATGCTTTGACAAGTTTTCATATTATTTTTGCAGACAGATAAAGCTTCCTTGCTAGCAGAAGTGATTCAGCACGTGAAGGAGCTCAAGCGCCAAACCTCCCTCATAGCAGAAACCAGTGCAGTGCCAACCGAGGCAGACGAGTTGACAGTGGATGCAGCTAACGAAGATGGAAAGTTTGTGATCAAAGCCTCAATGTGCTGTGAAGACAGGTCAGATCTCTTACCAGACCTCATCAAAACGTTGAAGGCCTTGAAGCTCAGAACCCTCAAGGCCGAGATCACATCGGTTGGTGGGCGTGTGAAGAACGTGTTAGTCATTGCTGGGGACCAAGAAACTCCAAACACCAATGGAGAACAAAGCATGCAGCAGCAGCAACAACAACAATATTGTATCACCTCAATACAAGAAACACTGAAGGCAGTGATGGAAAAGAGTGGTGGTGGAGATGAATCAGCTTCTGGGAATGTTAAGCGCCAAAGGACTAATAATATCAATTTCCATGAACAAAGATCTTTATAATTGTTCCGAGGTAACACCCCACTTTTGTTACTAAGGTTTTGATGTGAAAAGATGTTGTCTTGGAGAAAAAGAAGGATCATGGTCACTCTAACTCTTCACTCCTAGACTAGGATCTTCTTCTATTTTCGAGTCAAAATAGAGTTCTAAGAACTGAGTTGGAGCAATAATCACGGTCCAATTTTCTAACCAAAGTAATTAAATATGTTTGTATTGTTATTTTTTTATGTATTATTCTGCATGGTCATGATGAGGCAATGAGGTAATGGTATAATGTGGTTTTGTACATGTACTTGTTTGCTTGTGCTGAATCCAAAGAGAGACAAAGGGGTGGAGTTGGTTAGGGAAAGGAACAGAGAAGGATCTTTTTCGTGGGAACAGAAACCTTATATTGAATCCTAACATGGAAAACGAGGCATTGATTGCTCTGTGGGGAGGAAAATGGCATCTGCATTAAATTCAAACATACATATACTATGTGTGGTGCAGCAACTGCTAGGAGCTGTCATTGTTTTATTATGAAGTATTTTGTATACTGTGTTTGTTTGTTTTCTTGTCTTCACTCTCCATATTCAGACCTGAGAAAAAGGTGTATCTGTCCATAGCATCATGACTATCAATACAAACTGGATGGGAGGATTCAGTTCACATCACCAAATTTTGTATGAGATCAATATTATTTTGAAGTTGATTAAAATATTATATCGCATAAATTTAATCATTTCTCATTTTTAAATGTTACTAAAATGTGAACTATTTTATTGAATTTTAATATATAAATAATATAACAATGATTAAATTCAATATTTTTTAAAACTTATACTAATATAGTTTAGTTATTTATATATATACTAATTAATAGAAACACATATATTTGTCTATTTTTTATAATAATAAAAATAATAAATTTAATTATTATCATATAATTATTAAAATAAAAAGGTTATTATTAAAATTATAAAAATCTCGTTATAAAATAACTTATTTTTATTAATTTTATTGTAAGTATTTTTTCTATAATAAAATTAAGAAAATAAAGTTAATTGAGTTTGAAGAAAATTATAAATAATTATATATATATATATATATATATATATATATATATATATATTCACTAATTTTATTTAGATTAAAAAGAAATTATTATTGTTATTAAATTTTTTACATAATTTATTTTAATTTTTATCAATCACATTACCAGATGCGAGAATATATTTGGTGACACAATGCTTTAATAGGTGTCACTGTTCAATTTTTTTAGTAGGAATATTCAAAAAATTCCATGCTCACATTTTTTTAACTAATTAATTCCAAAATAAATTCGTTGTAATTATAGAATTCTATCATTCTATAGTATTTATTATACTATTTATAGATCAATATCTTATGTCTATAATTTTTATTAGTATTATTAATGGTTTTTATTAGTACTATTAATGAGAGAGTGAATGAAAGTTACTGTATACTATTTTGAATCATGTTAAATATTTGATTTTATGATTTTAGCATTTGTTTAGTGACTTAGTTTGGAGCTGATATAACTTTGTATCCTCTTAAGTACTAAAATATAAGTTAAAAGTGCTTTAACATACGTTAGTAAAGTTTTATTATAATAAAGAAAATATAATTTTCTCTAGTGGAGATCAGTTTTCTATGCATTGTCTCATTTGATATACTCCATTTAATTTTGGTTAAAGAAAATTTTAATTTAATGGCAAACAGTTAAATGATAACATATTTTAAATATTTTTATTTATAAACATTTAACACAATAACATTAACTTTACACTAATCAATCAAATTGAATTCTATTAGTATTAAGAAATTTAATTATTTTTTATTCTAAGGAAATTTAGATTTATGAAGTGTTGAGAAAATATTTTAGGAGATGCAGTATCTCTTTGGAAGATTTTGATGGCTTTTGACTGAAAATAATATAATCTTGGATTTAACTTTTAGAGTGCTATATTAATCAATCAATTAGTTGACGTTATATAGTGTTTAGGACTCATGGTTCATTATAAGTTGTAAACTTCTTTTCAATCTCATGAAAAAAAAAATCAAATTTGCATGAAATTAAAATTTTTCAAATATAACATGCAAGTCTCTTTTTTAAAGTTGATTAGTTATAAAGAAAATTTTAACTTTCCGTAGCTGATATTCATTCCAATGAACATAGGTCGTCCAAAGACAATATAAAAAAACATTTATATTTATTTTTTATAATTCTCTTTTATGAAAATTTTTTTAATTAATAATATATTTTATTTTAATAGTTATTTATACAATTATCTATACTATTATATAAAGAGAATACTTATTTAGTAATTTTTATTGGTGTTATCTTTTAATTGGATAATTTTATTTTCTAATAAATAAAAAATAATTTATTTATTTAATAAAATAAATAATATTTTTTTCAAAATAATTACATGATTTTTATTTTGAAAGATAACAATTATATAAATTTTTAATACTAAATTATATATGTATATATACTTTAAATTGTATTATATTTTAACTTTTTAATTAATTGTTTTTAAACTAATAAAATTATATATTTTTTAATATAATAAAATATTAGATAGTGTTTCCGGTAAGATGATGAATCCTTACCACCATAATTCTATTATTGTACGTAATTAATTAATTGTGAATAAGTGGATATGAGAGACAAAGACCTTAACCAGTCTCGGGTATCCCTTGGATCCACTATGATACATAGGTGTGTACTTGTGATTAGAGTGGTTCAGTTACCTTAACTAACATTTCTTTGCTCTTAAAGATCACAACACATCCAAGATTGCAAATTAATAATTAATTAAAAAATTTCAAGTTTTGATTTGTGAAATCTTCTTGATATAGGTTTATTGAGATGTATCCTGATATAACATAAGAGAGTCTATTTGTTAACATAGACAATCTGTTTGGGTGATGTGAAAACATTTAAAGTTGCTTATTATAAAAAAAAAAAAAAATACAATTATTAATGCTAAAATAACAATGGGTAAAAGGGTATCAAGATCTGACTTGTGTGTCTACAAAAACTAATGCAAAGGAACACAATTTGAACATTCAAGACAAGGTGGAGTATGAAGATGTCTGGACCAGAAAGAAAAAAAAAGCAGATGTAGATGTTAAGGAGAGCATGGTGGTAGAGATAGGTGAAACAAAACAAAGGCATATAACTTAGAGGATGGAAAAGTTTTTCCGGTTGAACACAATCCTTACAAAGTATACATTATACACACATCTCATTTTATACTTTATGAATACGTGTACTAATTTATTATTGGTGTTCAGGAATCTTTTAATAATCTATGCATCACCAGGAATATTTGCCCTGCAAAATTGCATAGTTAAAATGCAGGGGTAAAAGTAAGGACAATGTCATAATCTTCCCTGCGAGAAAGCCTCGAGCACCTCCTCCTTCATTTGCTTGCAAACAAGTTGATCTAAATGCATTAGACACATTTTCATTCGAATTTGCATTTTGAAGTTGTACTTGCTATATTTGATCTCTTAGGAAATATATCCCTTTTACATGGCATAACTTCTTCAACGAACCACTACGTAAACATGACTAAATGTCTAGTTTTATTTTAAAAATGCAAGTGTAGATTATTGATATTAGAAATCCCTTAAGATTATTCTATTGGTGAAAATTTTAAATAATACCATGGGAGATTCAAATCATGTTGTCATTATTCTAAAAGTGTAATTATTTTAAAATATCTTAATACATCTTTTCATAGCTAGGACCAATAATATATATATATATATATATATATATATATATATATATATATATATATATATATATATTTTTATATATAT
>Ga0209489_101951_pt1 | contig 42441 bp, 17 predicted proteins | sample SiratrowhiteBW_FD_187527 | JGI IMG/M metagenome (GOLD analysis project Ga0209489, IMG submission 187527) | Root nodule microbial communities of legume samples collected from California, USA - Siratro white BW (SPAdes) (version 2) | ecosystem: Host-associated > Plants > Roots > Nodule | place... | reverse complement strand
TTTTTTTTTTTTTTTTTTTTTTTTGAAAAATCAAGAATCAAAATGAAATACCAAACAATGCTATGAAAAATAAATATTGATCAATAGTAAACATACCATGAATAATAAGATTTAAATAATTTTTGTTTGTTCATAAATTTGTGATTCTATGCATAGTCCTTGATAATTATTTTCCCCGGTTTAGCACTTAATAAAATTTGTTTTACTTCTTAACATTACTGAGTGATGAACTAAGTTAAATAAAAAGATATCCATATTATTTTACATAGTTAATGATTGAGAAGCATGTTATCTGTATTATTGACTCTTGTTATTTATTTACACCATTTAACTGATGAGTTATCCATTGAATGATTATGTAAATGATTGAGTAAGCCATCATATGTATATATTTTTTAATTATTATTTTAAATTAATAAATACGATGGAACAATGCCACTGTTTATTTTGAATTAGTGTTTGTATAATATTTATTTCATTATTTCATTATTTGTTATTCAATAGCAAGAGATAAAAAAGAATATGATATTTATAATAGCACACCTTAAGTAAATTTTTGAATTTTGTTTTCGGCCTTTGCTATTTTTTCTTTCATTTTGGTTCATCATAATTTCTTTTTCTCGTAATTAATATTATTTATTTTTTAAGGCAAAACCTCTCAATTTAAACTTGCATTCGCATAATTTTTAAAATAATTATTTTATCTTTTTTTAAATATTTTTCATGTTTTTTGTTTCAGAATTTTTTTAGTAATATATTTTCTAGAATACAATTTTCAGAAAAAAAAAAGTAAAACACATTAAATATAGTTTGGAATAAGTTTTTTATTTTTAGAAAAAAACATTTTCTAAATGAAACTTTCTAAAATGTGTTTTTTAGAACCAACTTTTCAAAACACAATAAATATGTTTGAAAAAAAAAATTCCAAAATAATTTACAACGTTCTTCTTCATTTATTCTTCTTCTTTTCCTCCTCCGATAGCACATCAGTGACATCAATAATAGCAATGTTAGGAATAATGGATACTGTTAAAAAAAAACAAATGATGAGATACTTTAATCATTTCGTCCAATTGTAGGAGTAATTGTAGGAGTACATGTTAAAAAATAAGAAATATACAAAGTAATGTTATTTTTTAAACTATCAGTAATTATGTCACATATATTTTTTAAAAATTATTTTGTTTTGGAATAAAGTTAGTGAATGTGATAAAACGAGGAGTTTATAAAGTTTGTATATTTTTTATTTATTTATTTAGGTAGTAGAAGAAAAAAATGATTAAGATGGATGGATATACAATTTTTTCCAGTATTCTTTATTTATTTTTGGTTCATTTTAGTATAAAAAATGTCAAAAAGAAAATAGATGCACACCTTAAGTCAAACCATAAAATTTGCATTACCATTGGCTAATTCTCTTCTTTTAAATAAAATAATTATAAAAGAAATATACATATAAGTGTTACTAAGCTACTAATATGATAATTTCATCAATAACTCATCACAGCTTAAAGATGAGAAGGACCAAATACTAAAACAAAAAAAATATTGAGAAAAAAAATATGTAAAAAATTATTAAGATCCATAGTAAAATAAAAATGTACTTGTCTGTATGAATTGGAAATGCATGACGACAATGCAGATCCATAATTTATAGAAAGGTTAGTATTTAGGCAATTGATTTCTGTACCCCTTAAAGTTGAACCTGCAGTCCTCATAATTCTTAAAATTATTATTTTACCCTAATCCTCAGTCTCAGTTATCCAACAATTCTTGTGGTAGTATGTTGAAATACTTATATATTACAATATTTTTAATTAACAAACTGAGATTTGTTTACATATAAACACTGATACCTGTCAGTACTATTAACATGCAATTTTTTATAGAAATGTCAGAGCTAAATAATATTGGGTTCTCCAATGCTTTTTTAAGCATGCAAGCTTTGTGACTAATTTTCAAAGCTGTCAACTTAATCCTCCACTATACCAGGTTTGAATCTGTAACATTAATTAACCCTCTATAAGTAAATTTCTGCCATGCACATTTCTGGTGTAAATTTTACTGTTCAAAGTCAGCTTGTTCATGACTTCTTGAAACTAGAATGAGACAGTGTTCAATACTACTCAATAAATATTTGTCTACATTTTTCTTTTATCTTTTGGTAGTCTGTGATTCCTTTGTTTTTGTTACACTTGAAAAGATTAAAAAGTAAAATAAATTATGTATCTTTTTAATAGTTAAATACACACAGTGCTTCATATTGAAGACGATTTTATAATATATTCTAGCCAGTTACCCTTCAGATTTTTTAATAATTATTATAAACTAATGTGACTTATTAACTTAACAAATACTATCTCATGTAACATGATATTATTTTTGAAATATATAGTAAAAGAAAATATAATTTTTATCATATACAATTTAAAATAAATTAACACAAAAACACATTATATAAATTTTAAAGTAATTATTATAAAAAAATCAACAATTTTAATTATATGTCTTTACTTTATGTTTATAAAACAGAGTTAGAGAAGAAAGAAAGTATTTTAAAATAAAAAACGAAAAACAAGGAATCTGATTAGTTGTATAATTTGAAATATAAAGAATGTAAAATTGATCTTTAAAAAATTAAAAGTTATAGGAATTTAACTTGTGCTTTTGATACTTGAATTTATTAAGGAAAGAGAAAGGAAAAATGACTTAAATTTTGTTAAATAAATGATAATCTGATTATTTATTGAATTATAATTGCGTTACTGCTTAAAAATAAACAAAGTTAAATAATGTACAAGTTAGAACATGAAATGTCTTTATTTCTTGCCATTAAATATGTATTTTAAGAAAAATAAAGATATTTTTGAATTTTACACTATCCTAACATATTTTGTTAATGTTAATATCCTGTGGTTGAGAATGTGTAAATTTATCGTTAGAAACCTAGCTCTACATTACTTTTTCCAGATATTTTTGTTGTGTTGGTTGCTATTGGGCTTAGCACTTTCTTTTAAAAATAAAAAACAAAACTAGGCACTACTTCAAACTACAAAAAATGGCATCTTAGGTAGGAATACCTACAAAATTGCTACCTATAATTATGTTGTAATATGTGGGGCTAATCAAATTAATACGTATTTAGGTAAAAGTTTGACCTCCCCAATCGTGTGTTAGCTATTTGCAATCCACAATTTAAAGCAAAACAATTGTTTAGTTCATCCAGATAAAGTCAAATTTCATATTAAAATTCAATAAAAGCAAACTTTTGCCACGAGTTCAGAGTTTATACTAAACTTTATTATAAATTTGATCTTTTAGTTTAGCATATTAAAAGTGTCGTTGTTTAGAAATTGAGATTAATATAAACACTGTTTCCTTTAAGTATTTATTGAAAACAAAATTATTATGAACACTCTATATTAGGTGCAAGATGTACCTAATAACACAACAAAATTGGATTTAAAAATATGTACTGAAAACAAAAAGTATGAACATTCGAAAATTATATTAGGTAACGTATTTAATAACAACAAATTTGAAAAACTGGAATATTGAGGTTGAGAAGAGCCAAACCCTTTACTAATTTAATATAACATTTTAAAAAACAAAACCGTGGGTCACGTCAAAAGATTTACACCTAAAATGTGAGTTTTAAAATAGAACTGATTTGAAACTTGAAACTCAGGTACTTAAAAAAAGTAACCTTAAATAAAATTACCATTTTTCGAAGATTAAGATTTAGAAGAAAGAGTGTGTGGATATATACGAGCAAACCCACCTGATCTGTTTCAGAATTAAAATACATTTGGGCTTCTTGCTAGAACCGTGTACAACATGTATATCATATTTGCAAAAAGAAACAACGGATATTTATCCCCAGAATCAGACATAGACGGTTGTGAAATACCCACATTTGTCTCCTTCAATTGACAAAATACCACACACTAAATATTCAATTCTGCTTCTTCTGATCATAAAAGAACATGCTTCTTCAATTACATTGAAACTTTGCGACAACATGTCACATGAGACAACAAAATATTCGATCAGATAAGTTTTGCTGCTCTTGAAATATATAATTAAACTAAATTTATATTTACATAGAAAATAACTTTAAAGATACTAAAAAACTTGTTTCAATGAGAGTTATGTGATAATGATAGTAGTTTAATTTAATGACAGACACGAAAGTTCAAAAAGAAAGTGGGACAAGACAATTGCCTCTTTGATACGGGGTTAATAATTCAATTTGGAATCTACGAAATGCATTTGGTTATTCAACTTTTTGGAGACAACTAACTAAGCTACGTTATTAGACTAGGAGTGTTTATTTTCTTTCCATACTTTAAGAAAATCATGACTTTTTTTTTTTTAGTTTATAGTTTAGAGTAATTTTTATCAGATTATCTAGAGTGAGTACTTTCGGTTCAAGATTTTTCTTTTAAAATAAACCATTGGAGTTAAATAATGGGTCTACCACACATGGGACTGAAATTTGAGTGAAAGATCCTTCGCATCATAAAGTTTACTAGATGTGGTTGGTGTTGTGAGAACTAGGAAGAGATAAAAAAAAAAAATAATAATTTTGATTATACAGCGCAGCCTTTTAAATTCCTTTCTCTCTTTACTTTACTGTGTTATTGTTTGAATTTGAAATTGCTTGAGCTTGGATTGAAGGAAAGGGAAGTTGTACTCAACATAAATGAGTTAGTTTATTTTACTTTTATAAATCAGTTTTGGGGTCCCTTTTTAGATGACTTGGGTCACTAGGTTTTCCCATAGCTTTTAATCACAACCTATATAATTCTAAGTAAGCATTTGACAAACAAAAACTCTTTTTAAATGAACTCTTAAGTAGTTTAAGGACTAATAATACTACATTGGTCTAACTTGTTTTTAAAAAATAAATCATAAGCTACAAATTATATATATATATTAGGAAAAAAGTAAATAATTGAAAGCCTTCCACGAGAACAAAGAAAGGTCACCCACTTTAAAAGAATCCCAATGGCACATGACAAAAGGACCTAAAGAGAAAAACCTAAAAAAGTAAGAGAAACAACAATCAATAAAGCGATAAACAATCCAATATGAACCCAAACACAAATCTGGTGAGAAGAAAAAATGAAACAGAATTCTTTGAATAAGAACAAAATTATTCAAATGAAACTGATTTTAATATTGACTTTAATTATTATTGTGATTATTATTATAGTGTGTTAATAAATATAAAATTGATGGTATAATTAATGAGAATAATGAATGAGCAGAGAGGTAAATGAGTAAAATGAGGAAAAAGCAGGGACAAAGATGGAAGAAGTGGAGCTATGCATTCATAAAAGTGTGAAACGGCACAGTGTCTGCCGTTTCCCGATAAGCCCGGTGATTTTTGGAACAATCTCTTCTTCTATGTTCTTCTTCATCTTCCTCTTTCACTTCAGGTTTCAGCTTGAGCCACTTTGAGCAGAGGTTCAACTTCCACCTTGTACTTCTAGTTTTAGCACAACCACAATTTTCTTTCACTTTCTTTTTCACCACCCAAACAATCCTTTAGAACATTCTTGTGTCGAACTTCTCTCACTCATTCAGTTTTGTGTTTCCATGTGCAGAGAGAGAGAGAAACATGTGCGAGAGTAAACCAAGCTCAAAATTCAGCACCAAAACATGTTCATAAGCTCTGGTCTTGGATTTAAGGTCTTGTCTTGGACACAAACTTTTGTTTCAGATAGAGGAAAACAACAACAAAAAAGCTGAACTTTTTTTTTTCTTCTTCTTTCTTTACATTTCAAGGTGCACTTGAGAAGCAAGCATGACCATTTGGAAAATTCTACAATTCCTGAAATAACACAGCAAAGGTCTATTACTCTCTTAACCTTTTTCCTTCCCAAGCTACCTTTTTTCTCTTCCTATTTATACTGTTTTAATGAGTCTGAATTTCTTGCAAATAATGAAAGGCTGGTTTTTTCTGTTGACAAAACGGTGGAACTGATCTGAAAATGCAATAATGTGTTTTAATGAGTTGATATTTGCAGGTTCTGAATTTCATTTACCCTTTTGGTTTTTGTTCCATTAATGGAACTCCAGGTTCGCAGATCTGTGAGGTGTGGGAACAACAAACTCAGACCTTGTTTTCTTTTCCCTTTCTATTCTCCAGACCTTAACACCTTCCACAAAACCCGATCCAACAATGTTCAAAGTAACAAGCCTCAACCTCTTTAATTTATGTTAAAGAATAATTGTAATTTCCAAACTACGCCTCAATGAAAAAGGTTATTGTGGGTTCTAATGAGATTTCGTAATGTCTGCTATTTTTAAGGACAGGAAAAAGCTGTAAACAAGCAAATACAAGCTGAAGCTAGAAGGAGCTTGGTGCAGATCCGAAACCTATTTGCAAAATTTGCTGCTTTAGCTTAAAAACAAAGCGCGAAGACTTGGATCAAAGGTAGGTAGATATATACATATAGGTAGGAGTTTCCAAGCATAATTTGTGTTATCCCTTTTCTTAAAGTTTGATGGTTTTTAATAAAACGTTTAGGCTTATACCTTTTAAGGTGCTGAGTGTTAAGCAACATGGTCAGACTCAGATCCTATCTGCTGTGTAATAAGTGAACCTGAGAATGTTCTGATGGCTTTATTTTATTTTATTTTATTTTTATAAACAAGTACAAAATAAATAAACTTCTCTTGGTTTTGGGATGATGGTAATAATTTTAATTTAATTTAGTTTAATTTTTTTGTTGTTGTGGGTGTGGTGTTGCTTTTGGTTTGCAGGAGGTGAGGCTGGGGCTCTGCGACCTACTCAGTCTTTTGCTTTTGAAAGGCTTTCTTTTCTTTCTGCGATTGGGAAAAGCTTTATCAAGGGCTTCTGACTTGGACCGCGATTTATCGGTGCGTAAATAAAAGGCCTTTTTATCACTACGCGGCCAAAGTACTTCTGATTCTGAATCATAGTCATCAATGCAAAGCACATAGCAACAACAAAAACCCCACCTTCTGTGCACTCTCTCATCCATTCGCACCTTTGACTCTATTTTTTTCTCTCTTCTCTCTCCTGTTCGATAAGAGAAGAAGTAGACCAAGTGGGTTGTGTAGCTTGGAAAAAAGGCGTGTCTGTGATATGGAAGAGGATGAGATTCAAGCACAGGCAGCATGTAAGTTCCCTAGAGTTGGAAATGGAAGGAGCGACCAATACCAAGAGGAGGAAGAAGAAGGAGACATAAGAAGAATAGGTATTGGTGGTGGTGGTGGTGGTGGAGGAGGAGGAGGAGGAGGTGGAAGTGATGCTAGCACAAACCATTTCCAAAGCAGTTGGCACCACTCTTCGAGAATCATAAGGGTGTCTCGAGCATCTGGTGGCAAAGACAGGCACAGCAAGGTGATGACCTCAAAGGGGTTAAGAGACAGAAGGGTTAGGCTCTCGGTGACCACAGCCATTCAGTTCTACGACCTTCAAGATCGCTTGGGTTATGACCAGCCCAGTAAGGCTGTGGAGTGGTTAATCAATGCTGCTTCTGATGCTATTTCAGAGCTACCTTCTCTCAACAACCCCTTCCCTGATACCCCTAAGCAGCCAAGTGATGAGAAAAGGCCAACCAGTGGTCAACGTGGTGGTCAAGCACAGGCCTTTGATGAGGCAGATGGAGACACCAATTTCCTCCAGCAAAGCCAAAACCAAAGCCAGAACCTCTCTCTCTCCAAGTCCGCTTGTAGCAGCACTTCCGAGACAAGCAAGGGTTCGGGCTTGTCCCTCTCCAGGTCTGAGATCCGTGTGAACCGTGTGAAGGCAAGGGAGAGGGCAAGGGTAAGAGCAGCAAAAGAGAAGGGAAAAGATAGAGACAAGGAGAAAGAAAAAGACAAAGAGAATGAGTCTGGCATTGCACATCACCACCACCACCACCACCAACACAATGTGAACAACCCCAACCATATGTCTCACACTGCTTCCTTCACTGAGCTTCTCACTGGTGGGATTGGAAGCACAGTAACAGTTAACCCCACCACCACAGCAAGTCCTAATGGATCATCTGTTCATCAGATCCATGAGGGTCATGATGAGGCCAATCTATTCAACAAGGGAAGACAGCAACAACAACATTGGTCTTCACCAGTGACACCTATGGACTACTTCAGCCCAGGAGGCCTCTTGGTGGGACCTTCTTCATCATCTGCGAGAACTCAACACCAACACCAATCTTCTTCAGGACAGTTCCAATTGGGACATGCCCTTCCCATCTCACCATTCAGTGGAGAAAACCACTCGGATCAGCTGCAGCATTTTTCCTTCATGCCAGACCACCTTAACATGCCAGCTGTGGTCACTTCTTCTTCTTCTGCTTCTCAGCCCAGCGGGGGTGACAATTACAACCTCAACTTCAGTATCTCTTCGGGCCTTGCTGGTTTCAATAGGGGGACCCTTCAGTCCAATTCTCCGTCCTTTTTACCTCACCTCCAGAGGTTTCAACCTTTAGACGGATCATCCAATCTACCTTTCTTCATTGGAGCTCCTGCTCCTTCTTCCGCTCCTCCAACCATTGACACCAACAACAATAACAACCACCACCACCTTCAGTTCTCTCCCATCTTCGACGGCCGCTTGCAACTTTGCTATGGCGACGGAACAAGGCATTCTGACCACAAGGGCAAGGGAAAGAACTAAGTTCCTCCACGTTTCTTTTCTTCCTGGTAAGACAAAAATAAACTCCCCTCATCTCTCTTTTTTCTTTTACTTTTCATCTTAGTCTCCTCATTCTCTATTCTGTTCTTGTTTTTGTTCGGTGTATAGTAGTTGATTTTGCTGTCATTTTTTTTTTCTGTTATAGTTTTTGATTGGTGCATAGTGCATAGTGCCTTCCATATTAACTATCTTTATATGTTTTTTAACATTGCTAAAAAACTAAAAAAAAGACTAGTAGTTTTATAAAACTAACATTATCACTACCGTTCATTGCTGCAAATGACGTAGTACAACAATAAGATATTAAAATATTATTGAAAAGTATAAATAAAATGTAATGGATATTTATCAGCGAAACTTTATTTTGGTCTTACACCATACTTATTATATGACAGAGGAGGAGCAGTGACTTAGCTGTCATTTTTCTTTTCTCTTACCAGTTGATATTTTATGCTTTGGCATTGGTAAACCTTGGAGGAGGACATTTAATAATGTGTGTGTGAGAGAGATAGAGATAGAGATAGAGATAGAGAGAGAGAGAGAGAGAGAGAGAGAGAGAGAGAGAGAGAGAGAGAGAGAGAGAGAGTGTTTGGTTTGTTTATTTATTTAATGAATTTGAAAGAGGGTGGTCATGAATAGATGTGTTGAATGAGTGCATTGTGCAATACCAGGAGCCGTTTGCTTTCTTGGTAAGCATAAACAAGTTGGGCAGAGAGCATAGTTTTATGGGATGCTATCTGTTTTATTTTTTGTCTTACTGGTGCATGGGTTGGCGTGAATAGCGCTTCCACTGTTTGTCTCCTTTTTTGTTCTCTCCTTGTCCTTGGTTCCCTTTCTCTCTGGCATTGGTGAGTCCTTGCCAAGTGTAACCTTTTATTGTGGTTAACGCAACAACCACCATGTGTAGGTATAGTAGTAGTAGCTTAGTCACTTTTGTGCCAAAACCAAAACAAAACTGGCTTTAAGATCCCAATTCCCGCATTGTCAGCTTCTGCAACCAAATTCACTTCCATTTCGATAACAAAACCACTCATTTACCACCTTTTTCATCTACTCAAACCTCCATGCACGTCCCTCAACTTCACTCTTCAACTTACTTATAACCAAAATCATAAAAGGAATAATAATCTATAGTGCATACCACATTTAGATTCTATTTGTTTAAGGATAACTATACTAACCTTAACAACACATTTCTTAATTAAAAAAATATATCTACCTCTCTTACAGTTACCTTATTTTCTTGTTCAGAGAGGTAGGTTGGAGTATATTTAGCACATACTACCTCCCTTTTCAAGGAAAAAAAAAACTTTTCTTTTTATAATATAATCAAATTTTAACCATTTTTACTTTTAAAATACTCCGGCTTTAGTTGATATCTGACTTTTTAATTACACTGTTATAATATGTTTTTCTATTAGAAGGATATTTTAAAAAATATTAAAAAAACAGGAGAATTTAATACACACACTGTTTCTACGGAGTAATCTTTTACGGTTCTTTCACCCAAACGAGTAAAAACGTTTAATTATTTGTTTTTTTGATGCAACGTTTAAATAATTTACCTATTATACCCCTTTCAGTTTTTTCTTTCCACACAATTTTCAATGCAAAATAAAATAAAAAAATAAGGGTGTAATTGGAAGAAATTATGTTATCTTGAAATTTTAAAAATGACATAAAAATAACAAATTTTCCTTAAAAAATGAGTATTATATAGTACAGAGGGAGTAGTATAAAAATAGGGGAGGTATATTTATAATTACAAGTGTGTTTAAGTAATGCAAACTTCAAGAAAAATGGATGTAGATATGTTGGTCACATATCCATGAATGTTATAGATCGTCGTGTCCTTGCCCGAATATATCTACTGTAGTTCTTTTCTTACTGTATTATATTAAATTCACTGTATGTTACTGTTACCACTCATTTGAACAGAAATAACACACCATTATTGGTCAATGAGAGATTCAACTTAAAAAAAAAAAAAAAAATTGTAAATGCAAATGAAGAATTTAACATAAAACTTTATTAGAATTCTACTACTAATTAACACATTTTTTTTATGATACACTAACTTGAAGTTAGCATTAATTAAACATGCAGATTTTTATTGAAAAACAATACTAGTATTGCCTTTAACTTTCTTTATTTTTTTTAAAGTTCTATGTGCATTGTCCACACATAAAATAGACAGTGTAACATTTTCCAATAAAAAGGTGTAAAAATAATACATAAAATCAGAAAAAAATGTAATTTCAATTACAAGTATGATTATCACTATCTTTAAGGAAAGTCTATGCAATGAATTCTCTTGGCATAATAAATATATATAACTATTGGATGACAAAGTACTAGTAATAATAATACATTGGAACAATGAACGATTAGTTTAGAAATGAAAAGGGAGAATGAAGAACTTAGCATAAAATTTTATTACAATTGTGCCATTAATACATTGCTTCCTTTGTGAGGATTTTTTAAGTTAGTTTTAGGACCTATCCAAACTATCTTCAGAAAATCTAGATGCTGGTTAGTGAGGTTGGAGAAGAGACAGAAGAATAATTATGTTTGTAAAATGTAATTACTATTTTGGTAGTATGAATAAGAAATGTGCCACACCTTATTCCTTCAAGGCATGGCCCGAATGCAAAAATCCATTTCTCTAAAATCTTTTATTTTAGCTCAAGTCCTAGGACATTTTTTTTATCAAACTTTGAATTGAGAACAAGTTATTGAATATATCTTTCTTGTCTCAGCTAAAGATGATAATTGAAGTTATGAATATCCGATATATGGAAATTTTAATATGTTTAAGGTCCTTAATATATTACAAATATTTATTTTGAGTATCTAATTTTATTTTTAAGTTACATACCAAATAAATTATAAAATTATGGTTTTGAGTTATTGAAAACAATATTTATTTATATTTCGCTCCTACTGTTATGTTGAGCCTTTTAACTGAACTATTTTCTGAAATATTTTTATAATTTCTCTTTTTGTCTCATAACAATAGATAAATAGTAGACATGTAGAGCCGACTTAGGTAATATAGGAGACTTAAATAAAAATATTTAATTCATAGGTACTGAATTTGGAAAAATGTGTTATTGGGCACTCCACACTAACATCATTGTATATTGGGAACCTATAACTTGTTTAAGTCTTATTAATATATAATATATTCATGTTTTGGGAATAAGAGGGGATAATATACTGGATATGTCTATCATTGGAAATAAACAAATTATAGTACTAAGTTTCCCACCATATTTTACTCAAAATCTTATGCTTGCACTTGTTCTAATAATGTTTCTTTCAACTTGTCAATTCTTGGCCAATTGTGACTTTTTATTCACATTGGCACTCATTCTGATGATGAGAATACTACATAGAGGTGAGGGTACTCAAGATTGTTGAGATGGGAAAACTAAACCTAAATGATGTAGGACGAAGTTGAACTCGCTTTACAAATTGCTAATGTTAATTTTCAGATAGATATAACTGGCACATAAGTGGGGATGATACTTGTTTTTTGAAATGCAGAAAAAATGTACAAGTCACCTTTAGGAACTATTTGGTTTAAAGTAGAAAAGGAAGGGCTTAATTAACTTTCAAGTCCTTCATAAATTTGGATTATTTTCAATTGAGTCCCTACTAAATTTTTTTGGTCTATTGAGTACTCAATTTCTATAGTTTCAATTGAGTCTTGTCGTTTAATTTTTCTGTTAACCGAGTAATGTGGCTGCTTTCTTGCTTTGTCATCTTGCTTACTTATCTCCACGTGTTAAGAAATATGAGGTTTTGTGGTTAATATACTAGTCTCTTTCTATCCAATATATTTTCAGTGAAAGTAATAAAAGTCACTTGTAATTTTACATTAACTATAATACTACTTTATATTAACTACAAAACCTCACATTGCTTAACACGAGGAGACTAGTAAGCAAGATGACAATCATGTCACCTAGTTAACGGAAAAGTAAAACGGTAGGAACTTAATTGAAAAATATAAAAATTTTGTGTACTTAATAGATAATTTTTTTTTTAATAGGGACTCAATTAAAAATATCCAAATTTATGAGAGATTTGAAACTTAATTAAACCAAAAGAAAAAGGAAAAGGGAGGGAGGTCAATTCAATATTATATTCTTACAATAGACAAATAAAGTCGTTTGGTTTGATCCATGTGTATGGAAGAACTTATTTTGAAAAATTAACCTCTTAAATAGATCTTAGTACCTCAAAAAATTAATCTATAATTCTCAATCTGTTGGATATTCCACATCTATTAGAAATATGATTAAATTAGCCTTTAGGTAAATGCAAAGGATTGAATTAGACCAAGACCTCTATGTAAGATGATAAAGAAATAGTCATTGGATGACCATCCTAATAAATAACAACCCCGTAAGTGAACACATGTAATATAAAGGAAAAAAAAAAGAAAATGGAATATTATTTTTATATAATAATTAAAGAAAATCCTGTGAAATTCTTATGCCAATCTAGTTTCTTTCTTCTGGGTCTCTTTAGACCCATCCTATCATTTTAAATGAGAACCTTGTCCTTAAGGCTAAATAATACCAAAAGAATGAAAACTAAATGACTTAAGGATTTTATAGGGTGATCTTAAAATATTAAAAATAGTATTTATAATATCATTTAGTTTTCTTGTAGTTTCCTTTATTAGATGTTGCCACTTGTAAGATTGTCATTCATTTGGGTATGCATTGGATAGAGGGAAATGAAAAATAGGAACGTTTATCTTTTAGCGATCAAGAGATTTAATGGTAGTCTTTTCTACACTTCATCTTTTGTTTTGTTTTATTTCACAGGATAATTTCTAAATCAAATATGAACGGGGAATTTTTTTTATTGTCTTAGTCATTGTTTTTTTAATAAATGAAATGTGTTCTTAAATATTTTAAGAATAAAATAGAAAGGTATCATTTAAATTTGTAGAGAAGAGAGTGAGTAGCTACAGATTAATTTTAAAACATATTCATAAAGAAAAATATATACAGAACAGCATAAAGGATTTGATGTCGAAATCAAATGCTCCTTGAGCTTTGAAGCAGGCACCAAGTGCTTGAATTGTAAAACTGTGTTCAGTTTCCATAACATCTTAATAAGCATACACTTTGTCTCAACAAGAACTGGCATGACTAATTGTTTTTACCTAAAATTGAACATCTTTGGACCAAACTCTTAATGTGCCATGATCTTCGACAATGAAAAGTGAGCATGACACCAAATGGAAGGTCACTTGTGAATGAGGCTGAAGTCAATAGGTGAAGAAAATGAATAATGAGCAAGTAAATCTGAATATTATCAACATTTATAAAATTCTGTGGTATATTCTGAGTATATTCAATATAAGTAGATATACTAACTAATATGTGTCCTTGGGTGATGTGGAATCTTCTCATATGACAACCTTGTTACAGTGCTCTAGTGAACTGTAACTGAAGCTATACAAATAATCAAAGTTAGAGTTCATTTTGTAATGAATGTAACTTCGAGTTGAATCACTTCAAGGTACTGATTCTTCTATGGCTCGAAGTCACTGTGTAGGCATAAACCATAATTTTTTCTTTGCCCTCATTTTGGCGGTGCTTTAGTCCTTATAAGATGTATTTAGGTTGGATCATCCTTGTTCTTTCTCACTTTTTATTAGTTTTTAGTAAAAAGGTGACATATAACTACAGATTTTGATCCAATTGACATCAGCCTCATACTTGGAAGGGAGTTAAAACCGATGTATCGTGGAATTTGAAGCCTTAAAGTTATCGAGTTGGAAGGTCACATTTCAAAATTTAAGGATAGAGAAGTAACTATGATGATTGAGATCTTTACTCTTACCTACCTCAACTTGAGTATGAGTTAGGACTACATGTATTACGCAGATTAGTTTTCGGTAAATGAAGCAAAGCAATTTTGTAAAGCCTCAAATATTGTTCAGAAACATTTAGGATGTTTTGGATTTTGTGTTCTGGAGAATGTCTGTCTTGGAAAAGGGCAGAACATTTATTGATCACGGCAAGACAGTGGTTCACTACTAGCAATTTAACTAAAGCAACGGTGAAGGTTGTCATTTTTTAAGTAAAAGAAATTGGTTAAGGAAATGGAAAGTTTGGAACTGAGTGGATTCAGAATTTCACATTGTAGAAGCAAGAAGAGAAAAGTGGATTCATACTGAAAAATTGGAATTTGCAACCAAAAAGTATTTTTTTTCTTTTTCTAGTACCATTAGAAGTGAATTCCTAACCATTTTATATTATAAAATGAAGAGAAACAAAAGTCAATAGATTCAAAATATAGACAGCTGAAGAGAGAAGGATAAGGGAATAGGAGAAATTTCTGTGAGTTTAAGGTGGCTTTGTTTATTCATCACAGTCTTGCAATAACTAGATTCACTGGCCTTCCTGGTTGAATTTTGAGTTTTGGGTTTAGAGGAATATGGTACTTTTATGCCATATTCTTTAAAAAAGGTCACTCATTTTGATAAATTGAGCTCCAAGTGTTCCATCTTAAAAAAATAATGATGATATGATAGATTGAAAGGTCAAAATTGAGACTGTTTTACTGATCATACACACTTCTAAATTATGATAAACAGTTAGGTTTTGCACGTTACTACTAATGCCTTTATTCAATGATATTTGCTTATGTTGTGAGGAATTTGATTTTGAGGAGTTAAGTTAGACATATTATATGTTATTGGCCAAAAATCTCTTGTGCAGTGTGGTTAATTAACCATTGTGTATGCTACCTCTCTACTTTCCATAAATTTCTGAATTGTTTATATATTTAGGGTTACTAATATTTGTTTGTTTTGTTACATTTTTACAGGGATTGTGGTCTTTGTTTTTTGTAGGAGCAGCAAGCTGTGTCCCCAGTTTGGCTTCTGCAAAATGGAGGATAAGTTGTTGTGATGAAGTATTGGTGTTTTTTATTGGATCATTTTGAGTCATTCAATTACACTGAGTATTTGGATATCTATTAAGTTATGCTGCGTGCATAGTACTATATCTATGGATAAATGTAAAAGAATGTTGATTGAAGATATTTTCATTTTCTAAAATATTGATTCTCAAGTTGCTTGTACCGTTTGGTTGGGAAGAGCTGTAGGAAACTAAAAGCTTCAAATTTCTAGTGCCCTTTCTCATGGCACACTTTTTATGAAGGAAAAAAAAATTCTTTTGACAACCATCAATAGTTTTCTTCCCTAACAATTTCAGCTTGATTAATTTGTTAGCTTGAGCTGAGACTTTTGTGTTTATGATTTTGGTGAATGCTTGTGTTGATATGAGTAGTTAGGATATTTTAGACAAATTCTTTATAAATAATTGTGGAAGAGAAATTTAACAAGTACAAATGATTTTTTATTGAACACTTTCAGGATTATTTTTTTTTTTATTGTAGGTCAAAGCTATTTACTCGTATTTATCAAAAGTTTCTCAATTCTAGTCAATGAATTATTTTTCTATGATACCAAGGAAACTTTTTTTCAATTAAAATATATAGTAATTACGTTTTGTCCATATGCAAATGATTGAAGTAATAATTTTTATATCTTTTGGTTTTAGATACTTATTCAAACAAAACAATTAAAATTAAATAAATTTGTATTATTTTATTTAAATTAAATACTTTAAAATATAAACATTTCAATTTAATGTAATTGAATTTTTTAAAATTATAAAATTCCTTTTCCAAATTCATTAAAAAATTTTGAATTGAAAATGTCATCATATTTTTTTCTACATGATAAAAATATTTGTAACCACCAGTGACAATATCTGACGTATTCATAATTTACTCTATGTAATTTATTTATATTATGTCCTTCACTAATTAATCTTTGATTTTAAAACTTATTTTATATCTCTATTCAACCAAATATTTGAATTTACATGCTCATTAGTGAAAAGTTTACGTTTTATTTTTCTTATATTTCTCATTTGGTTCTCATTATATTTTCTTTCCTGTATGTTTTCTTTTTGTCATCTATTTACATTATTGCTTTCTACTTTTTCTCCCAACCAAATACACTTTTTTTTCATTATCTACTAAAATGGTGAATTTTTTTATTTTTTTTTTATAGATTTCCTTAAACCAAACCGTTATGATTATCTTATACCACTTTTTGATTATTTGAACTTCCGCTGGATTGAATTGTTGTTTAGAAACAACGTGTTTACTTAAATTTCGGACACCGACACTGCTCAAATGAAGTGTCTAAATTTTTTTTAAGCTATTAAACCTCTTAGTTAAAAAAAGTACTTTTAGAGTTTTTAGTTTTATCAAAAAAAATTCAGAAAAGGGGTGCACTTAATAACTCCCCTTTTTTCTAGTCAAAAATCACCTGAACAGGGAAGAAAAGCCCACACGGCAAGCTGATGCAAGCCCAATAACAAAATCCAAGACTTAGATTGATTCCTGCGAATGGATCATGGGGTGCTTTTTCCTGCACCTCCATGGTTTTCTTTCTTCACTCCCATACTTCCGAAAATACTAAAATACCTTTCTAACATTTATATCTCAGATTACACTAATCTAAAATACAAAAATTGTATTTTTATTTCACAATCAATTATAAAAAAAATTGTATTGGTGAAAAGGGATGCAACTGAGAAGATGAAAAAAATAAATAAATAAGAGGGTAAAACTATATTTTTACTTCTTGATACAAGGATAAAAGTATGAAAGTATAGGAAGATTTGCCCTTGATCACATCTATTTGTCTCAAAACATTTCTGGGACTGAAATTCTGTGCTTCTCCTATATACACTAGAAGAATTAAAGACTCTTTTTTTTGTGTGTATCTTTCGTTCTTGGCCCTTGCACCCACCAAAAAAAATATCAACAAACGATAAGTGCATTTGAGATCATTTTCGATAAATAAGGAGTTCTCGAAACGATTATGTGGTTATTTTGTTGCAAATTGTTATTTTACAAACACGAAAGTGTTTGTTGCTGTACAAAGAATAATCTGAAAAAACAAACGGGGTTATGAAAGGATTGAAGAAATTCCATTTTAGAACTTCTAAAAAGGAAGATTAAAAAGAAAAGATAAAATAAGTTTGTTTTTTATAAATTAAAATTAGTTTATTTACAAATTTTAAAAGTAAAAAAATTATATAACAGAATTTCTACAAACTAACGTATAAATAAACTGTTTTTCGAAGTTTTTTTTTTAATTTTTCTGCCATAGAAATCCTTGCAGATAAATTTATTCGAGTATACTTTTATTTTAGGACTAAGTTTTTAGAGTAAATTAAAGGAGATATGAGAAAAAAATAAATGAGAAATGGAACAAGATTGAAAAATATGTATAAGAAATAAAGTGTGAAAAAGCCAAATATAATAAAATTCTGATTACAAACTGGACCCAAATGAGAGCACGTCCAATGTTTTTGCTGTGCCAAAATCAGAAGCAATGAATATTATTCACTTTAAAGGACTAAACATATCAGAGGCACTTTAGCTTATAAAGAGGGAAAGAAAAAGGAAGAGCCTAGAGATACGAGCGATTTTTGTATGCAAAATTCAGAGTCACTTTTCATAAGAAGCCAAGAGACATATTATAAGAAATCTTAGCAGATGTTAATAAAATAAAATCCATGATCTGATGAGCCTGCTATGACAAGAAAGAAAAATAAATGTCCACAAGCCCTTATATAAAGTAGCAGTTACCCCTCGTGGACGTGCTAATGAATTCAACAATAATTCAGGCTTCCAAGTTTTAAATATTCATCTAGAATTTAGAAATCTGCATCTAATTGTTTGGTTCTCATTCTCACCCAATAATTTAAGCTTCAACATTACTTAATTGCTTCACACCCTAAAGGTCAAATGAGAAGCTCCTATAGACAGCAAACCAGGACTAAAGGCCAAAAGCACAAAGGTTGACGAGTTTCGTTTGGAAGATGCAAATGCCACCTGAAAATGCTCCAAAATGCTAGTGTGATGATGCAAAAAACAGTACAATTATTAGATAATCCTAAAGACCCTATTCATAATTTTTCTTTTTTTGATTACCCTTTTGGTTATATTAATTATATCTTGTCCAGTGGTTCAGTCCCTGATTGTCACAGACTCTGCCGGCATAAATATTAGCATGTGGGGCCTTGTTCACCATTTGCTGTGTCCTATATTATTCCCCCACTTGGATGCATCTACCCTTGCTAAAGATGAGTAGGGTAGAATAAAATAGAAGGCGACATGTTCAGTTATAATACATGGGATATGGCTCCTAATTGCATATAAAATCAGCAATGCATGATGCTTAATAAGAAAACAAAGGAATCAGAGGAGCATTATGGAAGAAGAAAGGGTTATGAGTGAGCAAAAAGACCTGTTTCTTGCAGGGTGCAAGCTTGTGTTCAATTACTCACTAACTCTAGACCTCATTTCACGTGGATTGTATGTGTGCAAAGCTAAGGTACCTCATGTGACAAACAGATAAAGTTAGAAGCAGAAACAGCTAAGTACCTAATAAAATAACACCTATTATTAATCATTGTTTGTTAGAGAAAGAAAAACACAAAGGTTGCTTCTTCGAACCACCCTTGCCCTGTCATCACAACTGTAATATGTCTGCAATTTCTGATAGCTATGGAAGCTAAGTGGCCACTGTAGCAAGCTAATGCCAATCAGATGAAAATGATGACAACAAATTCAGAATATTAGTTTGCTTTGAAAATAAAAAAGGAACTTTTTTTTTTTTTTTCTGCAAAGTTCTTAAGTCAATGTGATTTTATTAAGTATAATTAAGACAAATTTGAGAAAAACGTCTTTTTTGCAATTTGGTAGATTTGGACATTGCACATTTATTGGTTGACCCTATATCAATTACAAAGTTGAATGATTGATTCAAGAACTAAGAAAATAAAGTTTCTGCAAAAAAAAAGGAGAAATTCAATTTTAATCAAAGTCTTATCTTACATTTAAGTTTTATGCATGAAAAGAGTTGAAGTCAAAAGAACTTAACTCTTGATGTGGTCTATTCAGGTTAGTTTGAATTAATCAGACCTAAAATCATTTTCAAACATTAGGGGATTCATTAAAAAAGAAAAAAACCAAAATTATGGATGTAGCTTCTTTCATCTGCTAAGATGGGCCATGTCTCTTTTAGGAAGAGTCTACATTGATGATTGAATGAAAGAAATGGCCTTGTGGTAAATATTAGATAAGGTAAAACATAACTATGACCACCTCATCCTAATCCATTGTGCCCATGATGTAATAGAATGGAAACTTGTCTGCTTAGACAATGACTAATTCAATAATAAACATCATAAAAATCAACTCCACCCTCCTTCAACTTCCCATACTTATTCAATCTAATGTTAATGGTTATCTATTCTGACATTGAGAGTGACATTTGTTTGTATAACGCACCATACTTGTCCTCGCATGCCCTTTATTTCACCCTACCTTTATTAAAAAACAGCTTTATAATATACATAAATTTTGGCCATGGTTTGACCCTTTTGTAGGTCAAGACATGGCCTTTTATTCTTTTATTTCCTAATTCCATCAAATTGTCTTCGTAAAAGGAATAATAATAACAGATTCGTTGGAGGACAAAAGAGTGACTGTTTAGACAATACAAAAGAAAGAAAATCATGTGGTTTTGTAGTTCACTTACACAAATCAGTCTAATTCAAAAGAAGAAGCTATAAAATGGGTCGTTGTGAAACTCAGTTTTAGAACTATGGGGGTTAAAAGAAAAGAACTTGGATAGGAACAGATATTTTCGAAATGGGTGGCAGCTGTTGAGTTATATGATTAGAATTAAAGTTCTCACCTACAAGCCATCAATATGATAAACAAAAGGGTGTCTACTTTTAGACTTTTTACATAACAAAAAAGAGTGATTTTCCCAATCATATAAGAACATCATTATCAGCAACAATAAAAAAAAAAGGCTAAAATTTTGCAAGTATTTAGAACGAAAACAGCTGAAGATTTTTATCTGCAATCTCAAAACAAAAAAGAAGAGACTCAAAATTTTGGCTTCTCCGCCTCTTTCTTTCTCCTTCTCATTCCAAGGGGTGGGTCGGTCCAGGGGCTGGTGATCTGTGAAATTGAATTAGTAAGCAATAATGTCCAAAAAGCACAATCTCAATTACGTCACCAAATAATTCTTTTAATAAAGAATAAAAAGGATACATCTAATCTCACATTTAAAAATATTAAAACATTTAATGATTAAGAAACTTATAAATTAAGGAGGCTTAAAATGAATCTTCCTGCATAGTGATGATAATCATGCACTATTCCCTCTTGTTTTTTAACTCAAGGTATCTATGACTGAGAATCTATACTAAACTTGTATTTAAGAAAATGACCTTTATTGAGACAGATTTTACTATGAAATTGTTGATTCACATAGAAAAGAAACAAGTAAAAGAAAAATGAAATATGATAGCATGATGGAGTGAAAGTGTTTGTGAATAGGGTGTTAAAAATATCCGTATTTGGGTGGGTGTGTAGATTATGAAGGTGTTGAGATGGATGGAGTGGTGAGAGATAAAGTAGAGGGATGAGAATAAGAAAGTGGAAGTGTGGTGTATTAAAAGGGGACCATTGAGCACCAAAATAAAGGGCGTTGAAAGGTTGCAGTCTTGACACGATGTAAGCAACTATGAAGAGCGTGACCAAGACATCATGTGAGCTTTAAATAAACCTACACATACTATGTATAAATTGCCAACCAGCGACCTCAACTAATCTTCTACCTTCACTCCTCTCAAATTCCCATCCACTCTTTTTCAATACCCAATTAATATTTTCATAAAACTTCATATTACTCTTAAATACCTTCTGCTCTGTGTCCCCCCCGGCGCACACACAATCAAGCAAAAGGAGAAAATTGTTATGACAGCTAAGCTAAGCAAACTAGGTGACTAACTTGAGCTACTTAGGTATAAACCTTTTTTTTTTCACTTAAGATGTTCCTTTTTTAGGAATTCTCCAACTCATCCTTACTCTTAAGCTAACCATGTTTATAAGAATCTCATGCTCCTACTGTAAATCTAAATAGGGAACATCATTTTTAGAAGTTAACTATTACTTTTAAGCATGCAACTGACATTTCAGTGTTAAAAAAGTCTTCATTAAACATATTAAATATATTTCCGTACATAGATGATCAAACTTAGTTAAAAAAAAATACTAACACAAACTTTAATAATATTAATAAATGAGAATTAGAGTTACTAGAAAAAAAAGATACAATTATTTCGAAATGGACAAAAATGGAAAATAATTTGTATTTATAAATATTTGAACCAATGTAAAAGCTAGAAAGAAAGTAAAATTTAGTAGACCATTTTGTATTTATTAGCGATTTAATGCTCCAAACAAACACTTTGTTTTTAATGAAATATATAAATATATTACTTAAACACATTAGAATATAAAACTGGATGACGATTTTTACTAGCCGAACTATCAATAAAAAGCTCGTTCTTTTTAACATAATTTCCCTCCTTCGTTGAGTGTGCGTACACGTGTTAACTCAAAATCAAATCAGCTAGATTCATACAATTTGTTTTTGCCAAAAAAAAGTATACTGCTCGTGTGATCTGAGAAGTTCATACTTCACTCAGCTTATGCTGGCCGGTAGCCACTTTTAGGTGGTATGAATAGCCATCTGAACTGTTAACAAATTCAATTAACTTGACTCAATTCAGCCCCAAATCAGAGTATGGACCGAATATTTAAAAAGTTGTAGTTGGGTTCATTTAATAAGCCAATATTTTCGGCTCCACCTTCATTCCTAAGCTTGAGTCTCGATCGAACAGTTTACAAGTTCACCGACAAGTAACTTGCAAACCAATTTGAAACGACAAAAAGTAAGTGCAGGAACAAAAAGTATTGCATTTAGCATGATTGACCTCATCCAGCAGTTATTTAAAATTACAGAAGCAAATTACATTGCTCATTTAACTCGAGAAAAATATACCACAAAGGCAAACCAAACTGATACCTAGAATATTCACAGAGATCTGATAAGGGCAGATGACTACAAACTTAAAGCTCTTACATGATCATCCTAGTTGCAGGTGTGCACTCTTACAAGCATTGCCTCAAATTAAAAAAACCAGCAGATGCATTCAGTTTTCAGTTTAAGCATGATAGGTGAATGATTTGCAGCTCCCCTCAGTAACTACTCAAGTCAGGGCCACAGTTTCTGAAGCCGGGAAGAATAAGTTTCCTGCGACCAAGCTGCTTCCACTTCATGTCCGCCCAAAGAAAATTTGAGTTTCCTTATTCCTTCCTTCTATGAAGAACTTGAGTTTTCCCCCTTTTTGAATGATTCTACATTTCCTGAAATTTCCATTTCAGACAAATACGTATGAGTTCTAAACTTTCATAAAATAAACAATTATATAACATTGAATTAAAAGAATCTCATTAGGTAAACAAGGTAAAATTAGAACATACAACTAAACAATAGTGATGAAATTCTAATGGTCCAGTCAAGGGCAAACCAAGGTGGCTAACTGGGAAGAAGTACATGCAAACGCATTCTATACACCCTCCATTCCAATTGATCCAAATACCAAACCGATTAGCAAGAGAGATTCACAGACATACACAATCAAGCAGTCACTACAAAAGCAATTAACAAAAAAAAAAGTTGAAGTGAAACAAACAGTAAAGAGCCCTTGACTGAACAAGACAAGCAGGTCTTTCTTGATTTGATTACTTCCTCATCCAAATTCTATCAGATTTTGAAAAATGCTTTCAAAAACAAAAAAGAACTAAACTTAGATACACTTTCGTGCTTATGGTTCTATTCTCCCATTCCAATGAGTTTCACCTCGGTAATCTAATAATAAAGGCTAACATTAAACACCAATGTAGATTACCGAGATTAAACTACAATTTTGATCAGAGAATTGACCAAAAAGCACCTAGGAAAATGCATGTACGTTTTATCCAAAACAAAAACTGAATGGCATCACATATCCTTCTCCAGCTTTGGTTGTGCTCTGTTCAAGTATTCAGGCGACAAAACACATCCAAAATGTGGTTAGAAGACAAACAAATTTGAGGAACATAAAACAAACAAGGCCATATCCCAAAACAAAGGGAACTCAACAAATTAAAACATATATATATGAACAATTAAATACAGTACCTGAAATGCATCAGAACGAATTCATCTCAAGGCAATAAGTCCTCCTCTTGACAAGCATTGTAGCAGCTGTCCTATAAGGCTCCTCAAACGCTGTGGATACCCAAGACAAATCAGAAGCCTCCTTCTTGGCGGTGTTGGGGGATTGTTCACTGGGCCTAATGGCAACAAGCGTGGCACCCTTCAGCACAACCCCATCGGACAACTCCAGGTGCGGCGCGTACCACAGCCTCATGTTGACCGCCGGAACGAGAGTCCTCTTGGACGCAGACGACGCCGAAAGGGGCTTCGTCCTCAGCTCCTCAAGCTGTTCCCAGTTCATGTACAACACTCCCTGCCCATCAGCATCGGTCAAGACCAAATTGTCGAGAGTCCCGTGCTCTGAAATTATAGGCTGCAGAAGGTAATGTCTAGCGGAGGCGGCGATCAGCGAGCTTATAGTCCAAACCACCCGCAGTTTGAGGCCGCCGTTGGTGTAGAACGAGTCGGGTATGCTTCCATTGTCATCGGTGCAATTGGCGGCGGTGGCGGAGCTGTCGGTGAGGTCTTTCGGGTGAAAGACGGAGGATGCGCCGAGGATGACGCAATTGTCGAGGGTTGATCCGAAATCGGCGCGCCATTTGAGGAGGACACCGTCTTCGATGCCAAGCTCGCCGCTGGGGAGCTCGATCCGGAGGAGGCGAATCTCGTTGAAGTTTTTGAGGACCTGAGTGGGGGAGTGGTGGGTGACGCCGGCGTCGGAGTCGTCATCGGTGCCAACGGCGAGGGAAGAGGAGGGGGAGGGGGAGGTGGAGGAGGAGGGGCGTTTAGGGCCGAGGAACTGGCCGAGGGTTTGGATGGGCTTGACGATTCCACCGAAGACGAGGCGGAGGAGGTTCCAGAAAGGACCGCGGGACTTGTCGGAGGCGGCGGCGGAGGAGGAAGAGTCGTCGTCGGAGATGACACAGTCGACGCGAACGACGACGTTTTCGACCTGGGGGACGAGGGAGTGGAAGCGACGCGAAACGACGCAGCAGCGGCCTAGGGCTTTGACGTCGCCGATCTTGTTGAAGACAAGGAGGAGGAGGGAGTCCGGGAGGCGGTCGAAGTGGTCGATTTGGTAGGCATCGGGTTCCGGGAAGATCCGGCACGCTAGATCTGCGCGCTGAGAGGACATTGCAGAGAGAGAGAGCAGAGAAATTGGGGAAACGAAATTACCTGATCCGATCGCAAGGGTTTTTGAAATTAGGGGTTTGATTGATTCAGATCTAGCAACGCCTGAAGCGTAAACACGTAAAGGGAGAGAGCGAAAGAGAACGAGAGAGATGGGAAGCGATGCAATATAAGAGTGCAAATGGTGGGTTGTGGAGGCACATCCACGGTTTTGGTTTTGTCTTTACATATATGAGAGAGAGAGAAGAAAGAGAGAAAGAGAGAAAGAGAGAGAGAGATTATGCGCGTCGAGGAAAAAGGTGGATCAGTGGTAGAGGCTGTGAGTGTGTGTCATTTGATCATTCTTCCTCTCTCTCTCTTGTCCCTTTTCATTATCTTCTGTTAAGCACCTCCACTCTCTTCTCTAATCTCATCATCCACTGCACAAAATATTCAATTTCTATATTTCTCAAATCAACAATTTCATATTTTCAAATATCAATTATTAACTTCCAATTTAATCAAGTTTCCTCTACTTTTTTTGAAATTTAGTAATGTTACAATTTTTTCAATTCAATTCATAATTATTTTAACTAAGAGTAAATTAAGCTATGTATAATATGAAGACAATTTGGACAAAAGGTGTGTGTTTTTTATTACAAACAAATATTTGTGAGGGAAACAATTCAACATTGTCCACAAATTTGAAATTTATGTGTTTTTGATAATAGTATTACATAAATAATTTGTAAGGGCAAATAATTCAATACTGTCCATAGTTTTGAAGTTTTTATGTACACAGTACAAAGTTTGTGGCGAAAAAGACAATAAATTAGAATAAGTATGACTCGGAAGAACTTTTACATTGAAGCTAAATGAAACTTGGTATGATTATAGAAAGTTTCAAAACCACCACTTACAGAATTCAAACGTATAAATGGAACTGTAAAGATATGAAAACTACTTTTAGTAATAATAAGTACAGATGATTTTGTTTTTGTTGGTGATTTTATTTATTATTACAACAAAATCGACGAGAATCGTTCGTGATCTATCTTATTTGTTAGTTTTTAATATTTTAAAATATTTATAACATAGTCTTGCAAAATAAATTAATAAAATAATTTTATTGTAACAAAGCTAAATTTGAGTAAAAATATTAAAATATATATAACAAGATAAATTTACTTAAATATACTCTTATGTTATAAATAAAAATATACAATTTAAAGAATTGTTTTCCTTTTCTTTCTTTTTACTTTCCAGGTCTTTTAATTATATATATTTAATTTTCTTCATTTCCACTCTTTCACATAAGTATTTTACACGTTATTTATGCAACTAAACAAAATATCTCACAATTATCTTTAATTTTTCTCTTGTATATTTAATTTTCTCAAAATGTTTATTCTTTCTAATCCATCATCGTTTAAATTAAATTGCATTATTCATTTAGAAATTTACCTATGACTAAAAAATTATACCAACATTTAAATTATTCATTGCAAATTTAAAACATGTATTTAAATATATTTTCTATTGGGAATTTTAATCATAACATGATTTATATATTTTAAAATATTTCCTTAATACGAATTTTAATTTTACTTATAATTGAAATAAAAAATCCATCCAATACCATTAATGGACTAAAGATCTGATTAAACTAAAAACTTTGCTCGCTTACCTTGTTTTGCAAGTGTTGTTGCTCGAGTTTACTAACACTTTTCTCGGTTATGAAGTTTTCGATGGTTTCATGATGGGAAAGAACTTCGACTTCAACTTGTGATGGAGATAGATGTATTCAATGGATAAAGGGCAGCGACTGGTGTGTTTAAAACAGTGGTGGAAGCAATTGTAGATCAGAAAGAAGCATGTGAAAAGGAAGTTGGGAGTGATGGTTGGTGAATAATGATAATTCACTGCTCCTCCTAGATTTTATTCAACAATATGTAGTTAATATAATGTTTCTCCATCATTATGAAAAAAATTGATTGCTATCAAGTTAGTTGCATTTTGGAGATGGGACTAACCAATTGCTCCTAATTAATGTCTTCACCTAGTTGCTAATTCACCAAAGACCACTCATCCATAACTTTCATATTTCCATCAAATCATCATCTTTACAAATGTTTTTGACCATTGGGATGGATTTACTTTTAGTCTCTTAACACCAAATCTGGTTTGGTGTGAGCTTTTAATGAATTTCTAAAAGGACTTCATTTATGTCTTCTAATTTATAAAAATAGATTATGGATGTTTTAATACTTTATCTAAAATAACTTGATTGGTAGAAAGGTAAACACCATTTAAGTGGTCACACAATATCAAAGATCTAAAACATTTTTTCACGTTCAAATTAATCCATTCCTGTGTGTGAACGGTGTCCATGCATGAGACGTTTTGTTGATTTGGACTAGTGATAATATTAAACTGGTTTTTAATTTGATCATCAAAATTAGTCTCATGAACGTGATTCCAATACACCCTGTTTTTATCCTATGAATCCGATCCTTTAATTTTATTTTATTCTATCAGTCTCTCCCACCAACGAATATTGAAAATATAAAATTTGTACAAAGCTGAAACTGTTACCTGGTTGATGCATTCAAATCATTAGTGTAAGTTGGTTATTATATTATTCGTATCCCCACCTCAAGACATCTCTATCTTTACAAAAATCAAATAATTGGTGAAAATTAACTAGAAGATGTGAAGTAAGTGAATGGATCGATATATATTTCGGTCATTTTTTTAGCAAACTTTCTGATTGTGGTTTATTTTGAAGATTTTATACGATGTTAAACGACTAAATGACATTGTTATGTGTGTGTGTTATATTAGGTATATTGTGGGAGAATAAGCTAAAGAGTGCATTGAGAATAACACGTTAAGTGGAGTATAGTGTTAATACTTAATTATTTTTCTCAAGTTGTGATAGATAATTAATAATTAAGAAAAGAAATAAGAACATGCAGAAATAAGTTAAAGAAATATATGCAAACAAATGGAAGATGCAATTGATTTGTGTATGTGTAGGTTGTGGTTATGACCTAAAGCTTGTTATAATTGGATCCAAGAAATCACTGACTAAACCAGAGCACGCACGCACGATGTGGCATGTGTGCATTCATGGCATATGCTCTGTGAACACTTTTTTAAGTTTTGCAAAACTAACACATTCTTTATATATATATATATTTTGTTACCATTTGATCATTAATTGATAGGTTGATTCAAATTAAATTAATTATTTTGATTTGGACTATCAAGACCAATTTAATGGATGAAGATCCCTGCAAATAAACTATTAAAATTGTTTCTTTATAAGGAGAATTTTAAGAGATTTATTTTTTCATTTCACAAGTTTTTCTCAAATGTGTTATTATTTAATTTTATTTAAATATTTTATAATTACTTTACAAATTTTTAGTAATAATAAATAATAAAAAATCGTAAACAACGAGACAATCTCTGGAGAAAATCACTATTATTAACTAATCAAATAGAATGGTGATGCAGTGAAATAATAGGATCACTAGTTCTAATAATTTAAAAATAACATAAAATCCCATGGATAGGATTTTATATCATTAACTAAATTAACTATTTTTCAATTTTTGTAAATAAGTTAACATGTATATAAAAATTAATATTACAAAAAAAAAAAATTAAATATCGAGTAGTTTAGAAACTAAAAATAATTAATCCTTATATTGACTAACAAATATTCCAAAACCTGACGGGGTCTTAGGGTTTGTCCCTCCGGAGCCCTCCTCCTTCCTCCTCATGGCCATCCCCTTTAACTTCAATTCATCTCTTTTTACTAACAAATTACCGATCATTGTTTTTAATTTCGCTTTGGCGCAAATCGGGGAAGGCATTGCAAATTAGAAAGGCGTTCTCTGCGTTCCGGTTGAAGGTGAGTTATTAATTCTCATTCTGTGTCACCAGCTCAACCATTCCAACTGTGTTGTTTTTGTTCTCTGCCGAAAAAGTCACCTCTAGGGCTAGCTACACAATCTGCTCGTCCAGGTATTTTGCTCTGTGCAAATTAGTGGCGTTTTGAAAATCCTCTTTAACACTCACCCTAACACGTTTATATGTTGAAAAATCGGATCGTGACAGTGATTTTAATTATGACATCAAGTTTTTTAGACTCTCCAGGACTACATTGCAGAGATAATTGCGGCAGCATTAGTTATATTTGTCTTGCAATGAATCTGAAACTACAATTTAAATCCTTGGTTTTCACTTTTAAAAATTCAGAAAAACACAAAATAAAACCAAAGTTTAGAAAATCTAAAATCAAAATTTAGTATATTTATTAATCGGGGGCATAAACATATATTTATAGACTAAGGAGGAGTTTGAGGAATTCCTCAGTTTCATTGCTGTGGCTGGTGGTTCACTGTGTTATGACTGTGGCTAGCTTAGCTTGAGACTAATAGAAGCAAATATATCATATCCATAAGTGATAGTGCACGCAGGATTGGATGTTGCAACACCTTCCTTTCTACCTTATGCTTCAATAACCTGAAATCCAAATTTTATGTCTAGCTTAAAACAAAACTTTAACTTTTAGGTCTTAGTGCAATAAAGATTTGATGTCCTCTCTCTCTGCTTTTCTGCTTTTCTTGTGTTGTGCGTGTCAATCTTATATGAAACTATGAATGATTTCTAAATATAGATAATGAGTTTTTGTATACCTTTTGTAGTTCTTTATTGTTCTTGGGTTTGAGATTTATCTTTCTATGAAGTTCTACATTTTCTTGATTGGCTAGGATTCCCTAGAATAGCATCGATTAAATTAGCAGTCCGAAATTTTGGTTATAAAATTTTGATGTCGCCATATTTAAAATGGAAACATGATGACTTGCGTCTAGAACTGCCTGTCAACTACCAAATGCAAAGGAAGTGTGGTGTTTTTTACTTGTTCTCGGATTTCTGCGAGGAATCCACTGAAGAATTATACATGAGAAATATATATATATATATATATATATATATATATATATATATATATATATAGTGTTTGTGTAATTATTAATGTCAATGTAATTTTTAATTATAATTTTCCAATAAAACAATTTTTTTAGAGAAGTGAAGTCTTTTAACAATACATTAATTTACAATTAAAGAATTAAAGTACACATTATGTAGAATAATTTTTAACTGATCATTTATAATTTAACAATGTATTGATTCCCAATTAGCCAATATGTATCAAGAATCCAAGTAACCCAACTTAATAAAACCATAACAGTTTAACAAGGAACCAACACAAAATATCCCATTTGACATGGCCCAATAGAAAATACCCCATAGTAGTCAAATAAGACTTACTTCATTGCAAATACAGTACATACAGCCATAAATCCCCACACCAAAAACAAAAAATGCACAAAAACACTTTGACCCTTCTCTAAGACTCCTCCTCCTTCTCCTTCCTTCTCCGATAAGTCCCATGGTTCCTTCTGGAGCCTCCCCCGCCTCGTCTAATCGTCAAGCCCATCCAAACCCGCGAAGTCATAAAGCACAAACAAGATAAAAGTGATGGAGTTCCCATCTGGTAAACCTTATGCACAATTGCTAATGCGGTAATTACTTATTTGCAATTGCGCAACAAGGGAAACACTATTTAACCTGCATTGCGATTGCGAATAACTGAATTCACAACACCAGGAAGAACACCGCCATCCGATGCAGTGAAAACGAAGCCAGGCTTTACTTCAAGCCCTAATCAGAATCATCAAATTCAAATTAAGATTTACGTGAGTATTGGAAAGAAATTTAGGATTAGGGCTTGAAAATTTTCATTTATTTTCTGGAATTCTTTTTTTTCACCTTTTAATTCACATATTCTTCTGTTTATTTTTTTTTTCAGAAATTACGTATTTTTATGAAAATAATAAATTTTTCGTTAAAAATATATAATTTTACTTTAAGTCATTTCCTGCTGCTCATTAATTTATTGGCAGAAAAAATAGCATCCCAACCTATGGGGTAAGGCTTGCCTGATGGGAACTCCACCACTTTTATGTTGTCTATGTTTTATGATTTCAATAGTTTGTAACGTGTCCAATGACAAATTAGTGTGAGAAATCCTTGTACATGCTCGTTGTTTTAGAAAATTATAGAATGATTAATAAATTTTATTAATTTAGGTTGTTAAATGTTGGTTTTTTTGTTCTTTCAAATACTATAGGACGTTATCTCTATAGTGTCTTTAAAACTGTCAAGAGAGCTGGATTAAAAACTGAAGGTAAGTTTTAATTGAACAGAATAATATGGGAATTTGAAAAGAGATAATCTGAATCATAGTTTTAGGGGAAAGGGGGCATGGATTGAGCTGTAAGAATATTACATTATAGTTAATGAGGGAGAAGGGGGCATGGCTGTTTGGTTTTAGAGAAAATAAAGTTATGTAGCTCAAAAGCAATAACCTGCTTGCCAATTTTATAAGTACCGTCATTTGGACTTACTCTATCACAGACAACAAACACTTAATTAGTGATAAGATTGACATTAGCATCAAGTGTGTACAGGAGTGATTCCTACCTACTTCTGTGTAGGATAAATCAGTGTTTAACTAATAATAATTGTCACATTTCACTGCAGGAATTTTGGGCCTGGTTGCTAGTGTTAGCAGGACTATCTATACTATAGCTCAAGCTTTTGGCCAAAGTCATTTCCTGGTAATTTCTGGTTGTTGATTAAATTCTTCTGGTTCCATATGTATCTGATGAAATGTTTTATAACGTTTTCTCATGCTTGTTTTCTGTTTGGTGATATCATCCATTGTTGACGTTGTTAATGATTAATTTTTTATCCTTTTTTTTTACAATGTGGTCTTGCTTGACAAATTGTATCTGTAATGTGTTGCTGAGTTTCTAGTTTACCCTGTTAAAATAGATAAGCTGGGGCAGGGGGCTGTATGGTATTCAAGCTCTGAATCTGATCTGATATGTTTTCCCTTAGCAACGTTAGGTAGTGAATATGAGCAAACATATTCATACCCAGAGAGGTCCTAGGAAGCTTAGAAATAGGGTGTACTCCTTATTAGGACCTTCCAACAACAGTTTGTTTAGGACTAAAGTGTTAAGATTTCCCTTTCAACAACTGTCTTTTCAGATATTTATATGTTGGGAAATGAATAACCTTTCGCCCAAGCGGAATCTTTTTCACTTAGGCGAAAACCATACTTCAAATGGAAGAAACGTTTTTTTGCTCGAGCAAAAATATCTTCCCTTGAGCGAAATTGATGCGGAGAGCTCATTTTTGATTTTGCTAATTTTCGCTCAAGTGAAAATGTATTGCTTGAGTATATCTTGTCCTGCATAGTTGGCTTGGTTTGGTTGATTAATTCCTTTGCTTTCCATTCTCTCAATTGTTCCTTTTTCTTTCCTTGATTGGTTGATTTCTCTCTTCAGATTTGATACTTGCTCCTGCATATAAAGTTATACAAAAAATTATTTTACATTGGGAGAGATTATGATTAATATTGGAGATTCCATATCGACTATAGATAAGACTAATTTATAATATATAAGTGGGAACAATCCCCACTTTACAAACCGGTTTTGTATGATTGAGTTAGGCTTGATCCTGACTTAATATGGTATCAGAGTCTATCCTAAGAAAGTTTGTTGACGTATTTTACCACCCACAAATATGACCCAACCCACTAATTTGTAGCAGAGTACCAAGACAGATCTGTTTGTGCAATAAGAGAACACAACATTAACACCCAAAACAGATAAAAACTTCCAAGTGAGAATCAATGAACCATGAAATTGTTACCTAGTGCAATTTGCATAAATTGTGACCCAGAAACAAATAAATTCAGTGTATTTTTTGGTCTTCATCTAATGTCCAAGTGAACTCGATGAATTAACTCTAAACTCAGGATTTACACGAGTTTGAGCGAGTTTGCACGAGCCTAATAAAAAACAAAGTTAACTAGGTTCGAGGGTGTGGGAATGTAAACTCGAGTTTACAAGTTGATTTGTGATTTTGACAACCATGCACTCTATGGCTTTTTTATATGCTGGGATTGTTTGTCTCTTTGTTAATTCTGTTTTTCAATACAATAATGAATGCACTCATTTGTATGTTTGAAAGAGTGTCAGTGAATGTATCTGTTATGGTTGAATTTGATATTAAAACAAACAGAATTTGCATTATTCTCTAGCATTTGTTAAGATTTTAACTGTAATTGAAGGGATGCGACATGGAAAGTCCCCACTCTGTGAACAGTCCCAGAAGAACTCTCAGTCTGTCAAAGCGGCAGAGGGCAACTGTGTCTTTTTTTGACCCTGATGACAAAACCTCTGGCTTCGGATTGTCTGGCGATCATGGTCCTAAGCCTTCTGAAGTTTATGGTTTTGTAGGTTCTATTACCACTGTTGTTGCTACAGGTCTTCTTCCCTTCTATTCTGGTCTTCAGACTTGTAACCCTTTTCTGTGTATCCTCTCTTATACATGACTTTCTATGTGCAATATTGTATGTGATGATTGTAACTTTTAGTTACCCACCAAGTTTTTTGTGACGCTCATATAGGATTTTTGACTTTTATTGTATTTTATTTTTTCCTTTGTCCATAGTTATTTTCTTCATATGGGCATATGTTCCAGAATCATGGCTACAATCTGCTGGCATCTCATACTATCCTAGCAGGTTAGACATCTCCACTCCTATTGTTATTGAACCTATGGAAAGTATCAGATGTAATTGTTTGAGCGCCCTAAAGAAGAAATTTTTGTCGAGAAAACCTAAAGTGAGAAATTCTGAAGTTTTAATGTTAAGGTCTACAAATGTAAACTCAGTCATGGTGCATGAAACAAGTGTATTGGGTTTGTCAATTTAGCTGTTGAATAGGGCTTTTAGGAATGGATATAGGGTATTAAGCCCAACTTCTTTCTCTAGAGACATTAATAATGAATATATATGGAAAAAGTATTTCAAATCAACTGTTAATGTAAACAATGTGAATTTTGCATCAGCTTTTACTTTCGAGATAATGGACCGGGGAACCTAGTTCTCTCATATGTAGGAAAAAAATTGATTTTCAGATATTGGCCTTTTCAGACTGCTTGTGACAAAATGTTAGCAAAACAACTTCTGGCTTTTCAGATATTGGGCTCTAGCAGTACCAACATATGTGATGGTGACCGTTGTTTTGATGGTGGGATTCTACATCGGCCTTAACTTCATTTCAACACCTTCCCCTGCATCTTTAAACACAGTTTTTGGTGAGTTTGATGCCAAATTCTTCAGTGACACGTGTGCTTATTGTTTATTGCTACATGTTAGTAAACAACACAAGTTTGACGCCATTTTCATTTGTATTTTTCTTTTATTTGGGCTGTGCTATCAGTTAGAATCCAAAAACCAAATCATGTTTTTAAGTTTTCTGATAACTAGTATGGCATCTCTTTGTTCAGATGAATTCAGTAAAGATCCTTCGAGTGACGAGTGTTCTCTAGAAGATGAGAAACCCATCGAGCCCATTTCAGATATTGGCATTGACAGAATCAATGATATTATGTTTAATAATGCAACTTAACAATCACACATATCTCCTATGTTGTTATGGTGGGAATTGCTGCCAAACAAGTGTGCTAATTTGGGTTCTTCTAGGAGAGGTTTTAGCTAGAGAGGTGTTGTGAAAGAATGATTTCATATACCGTACAATTTCCCTTTAATGCTTATTTTTTGGGTCCAGTTTTTAAATGCTTTTGTCTGCTTATGTTAGAGTTTTGAACCTTGCTACATTATGAATTGGTGGTGAAGAGTTCTAGAAAAGGAAACGACCTCTTTGCTTATGGGAGTAATATTATGTATCCAACTCTTATCCCAGAATTTTATGGTTGTCTTTGTGCACATAGCCACGCTTCGTGGAGTTAACAGGCATAATATGGATAAGTTTTTTTTTGTAGTATAAAAATATATGGATAAATTTTCCATATCCCATTATAAAATATATATTGCTTCTCTTTCAATCTTCCCCTTTCATCTTCTTCCGGATGAATGAATTATCAGGCCACGGTCTTATTGAATCATCTAAGGAGCCTTGTGTGCTATGAACACGATATTGACACGTCTACCGGAACACGCCCAATGTCTAAAATATGGGACACGGGGATATAACCTTCATATATATTTCTAAATAGAAAATTGTTTTGATAGTTAAAGCAAGTAGTTACGTGACGTGGAACAAGCCTAAAAAGCGAATCATGCATTATTTATGATATAAATTGTTTTTTATGTGGAACAAGCCTAAAAAGCGAATCATGCATTATTTATGATATAAATTGTTTTTTATTATATATTTATATTATAGTGTGTTGAGTTTCTTTTCTCTTGTCAAGCTATGTGTAAGATTTTCCAAAATGGTTTGTCTAAAATGTAGCAAAGGGCGTCCAAAAGAAAAATTTTAATTGTGATAGCTAAAAAGTGTCACATGTTGTGGTATTTGATCAGAAAAAAATAAAATAAAAATTGTGACATTATGAAGTGTCCATGATTACTTACAAGACATAGATGGTGAATTGAGCTCCCTATACATGTACAAATAACTTATCTTAAGACGCTATTTTGGGTTCAGGAAGACCACCTTGTAACAACACAATCAAGAAAGAAAAATTACCAAGAAAATTCAATTTACTACTTCTACAATAAGATAAAAATATAAATTCTTTTCTAAGGAGTATTAATATTGAAGAATTTTCCTCTTATTAGAATATCGTCCCCTTTTACTTAAAATATATTTATGTATTAAAAAATGTTACAATAAAAAGTTTTTTTTTCTAATAATAATGTTGTCGACGTAAAATATCACGTTTTTATCTATTATTAATATTAATTTCATCAGAAAATCACAGTAAAAAGAATTTGACATATGAATTTTTGAACAAATTAAAATTTGAAAACATTTTATGAAAATTAATAAATTTATGATAGATGTAAGTTTGGAATTTAAGAAGTGAAATAAATTTATAATACAGTAGTAGGAAGGGGACGGAGAGAGACGGATCGAAATGGAAGCGGCGAAGATGGTGAGTTTGAAGCGGCTGATACGAACGAGTTCCAGTCTCCGAGATTACGTTGTGGGTTCCGTGTCGGAGAAGGTTCATTGTCATAGTCCTCTTCACTCGCAGCATTTGGCACGCCTCAACCCCAAACGATTCCTCGATCTTCATCAGGTTGCGTTTTCCATCCGCTTTTCTTTTTAGTTCTTTTAGATTCTTAGTTTTTATCGGAGTTCGTTTTTCTTTGCAGTTTGTTAATAAGAAAGCAATTGAGGAGGAGCGCGCTCGACTGTAAGTTCAATTTTATGGTTTTGTGAAATGTAGTAGTTAGTAATGAAGGTGAGTGAAAGAGCGAGTGACGTTGATTGATAGGGTTTTTGTACAGTGGAGATGAAATGAAGAGGGGATACTTCGCTGATATGGCTGAGTTCAAACAGCATGGTGGTAAGGTTAGGTATCGCATTTATAATATCAATGTGCTGATTTCCTCAGATAAACTTGCAATATTGCATTTACTTTATTTTGCTGTTAGTGGTAAACAACTATTTTATTATATATTCTTTTGTTTCTATAGCATGTCATTTGGTCTGGTGGAATGTGTTGAATTGAAGCTCGTTCATGCGAAATCAGTATAGGTTATCCTCCTGTTTAAATCTGGTTTCTATGTTCCAATTAAGGTGACAACCATATACATAAACTAAAAGTAACTTTCCAAACTCCATACCTCTCCGTTTTGTCTAAAGTTTTGCTAAATTGGTCTCTTGAAGCTTGCTTAGAAGTTTGAACTTTACTTACCTGCTAGGCCAATTAAACTCAAAACAATTATCTGAGTATTGTTTGGATCAATAATAATGTGTGTGTATCTACCTATCTATCTAATAAGGGAGGAAGTGATTGACTGATTAAACTAGAAACACGTCTAGGGTATATCAGCGAAGAAAGTAAGAATATGACAGATTTACCTGTGATTTGTGCAGATTGGTTTAGCAAATAAAGTGATAATACCGGCAGCGGTAGCTGTGAAGTTTCCAGATTTTGAAGTCAGTTTCTCGAATGGTAAAACAATGAAGCTTCCTATCCGTGTTTCTGATCTTGCAGTTGGTTCTGACAAATCTTCTGTCCCCAAGGCATCATTGGTTTGTCTTTCATTTCGAGCAAGCTCCCAGGTAATGGATCGTGGTAATGTTTTGTAATATGTGATTTCTTTTGTGTACAGTTCACTGTTTTGTTGCCTGCTCATCCGAGTGCAGCCAACACCAACCATGTATGTCATATACTGCGTCTGATTCACACCCTTTCCACTGCCCTAGGTGCCCTAAATGCCAATCCAACTCTCACTGGTCATTGGCATTCAATGTGTGTTAACATTTATTTAAACAAAGCCCTAATGGTTGACATTTAATGGTAGCATTTGTTTTAGTCTTATTCTATTTAATTGAAAGCTGAACAGTGTCCACTATTACTTGTCCCCGTAAAGGGAATTTAAATGTCATTGGAGACAAGAAGAAAATCATAGAGTAAAAAGATACTTTATTTTATTCTTACTGGACTAAGTTTGCATTTCAGCCTAAAAAATCCTTGTTTTTTTATGGCAAATTTCATACGTTGCTGTAATGTTGACATACCCTGCTTTACAACTCTCAGAAGTACATTTTACACCATTTACTCAGATTACAAGTGATAAAGGAACTAGATATTACGCACATGTTTGTCAGTAACCATCTTTTTGGCTTAATTTGGCCTACTGCTGCTGCGGTAAATTCTTTTCTACATATCCTTGACAGGAAATGATAAACTCTTGGAGTGTACCTTTTCTTGAAGCATTTGGAAAATCAAAAGGTGTTAATTTATATCAGGTAATTAATCTGTTTCTTTCATGTTTTATGCTTTTTGTTGTTGATCATGACATATTAATCAGTCAGATATGACAGCACATAAGTTGTAAAGAAAAAGATGACAAGTGATGCATTTGCCTTTTTAACACGTGTTTATTACAAGTTATTGGTGGTATTTATAAATGTGCTTATGTTATCATGGAATTTGAAAATTCAAATTGATGTTTTTTAAGTTTTTCCATTTTATGCTACTATTTATCTAGGATGAAAATCCTTAGTTTAGCTTCTTGAAGAGAGTGTCTAAATCAATCACTTCCTCTGTAGACCCTGGGGGTTTACATACTCGGTTTTCCATTGAAAAGTCACAGGAAAAGACCAGGGAAAGAAAACTCAGGAAGTTATTGCTAATTTTATCACTAGGGCAGTATAATCGTGGAGGTTGGAGTGGCGTGGAGCAGCCTCTACGCCATCATTTCATAACTGTACCAGAGTTTTTCATGTATCAGGGGGGCGGATGCTAATTGCAGCCACTATCCAGAAAATCATGGCCATTTTTTTCACTATGGCTAACAGAGGGAAATTCCCCTCGTTACCCCTGAACCAACTTTTTGGGATTTCGGTCTACATTTGAAACATGGACGTAGGGTGCAAGATTTACTCTTTGTCATTAGGATGAACACAAGAAAGACCAAAATACAGCACAACTGTTTCCTTTCCAACTCAACTCCGTTCTCGAGACTGTTCTGGCCTTTCTCTCTATCCTCGGACAGCTCTCTTTGTTCTCTATCCAGTAAAGGCCTTTCATTTCGTCTTTGTTTTCAGTTCTGATATTTTCTTTTTTGTTTTACATCTATATTTTCTTATTTTTGAGCATTTACGTGTTGTGATGTAAATGATTCAATCTATATCTGAACTTTATCAGTCATTCTGTGAGCTGCGGTACACTGGAGTGGTCAGCGGTTTTGGGGTTGACTGCTTTGCACTATCGATTGGGATTTATAACTATTTTTATTACTTATGTAGCATAAAAATGTAGACTTCTAAGAATATATATAATTTAGAACACTCAAAATGTTAATATATATGTATGACCTATGAAACTTTTATATTGAAATTATAATAGCTATTGTGAATGCCTTGTCAATTGCATTTATGCAAGGGTTGATCTTTAGATTAGACGTCAAGTTAAATAGTTAATTTCCAATCCTGTACATTAGATAGTAAATTTTAAACTTAATTCAAAGTCACAAGACTTACTTATAAGGTGATGTTTGTACTCATAATTAGATAGATAAATTTTGTCATTTTTAGTTGACGTGAGATTTTCAACACATTCTCTCATACCTTCTAATACTAAACATCTTGGACCTAAGTCTAAATATTTAGACTGGTGTGATAGTGAATGATATGATACGATAGGTCTAACAAATGTCAATAGGATAGACTTCAATACCATATTAGAGTGATTGCCAGTAATTGTGTGTTATGATTACATGAATATTAGTTTTTGTAATGAATAAGAAATATTGTAATAAGGAACAAAATCAATGTTTAATCCTGGGAAATATGTATTTTCCTTCAAATCATATCATATCTCTCTCTATTTAATGTAATATTTAAATCATATCTCTAACAAATATATATTTGGTTTCCGAAGAATTCTAAGTATAAAATGAAGGTTGAAATCGATATTTCATATTTTAATGTTCATTATCATTGTCTCTTGCTAACTATAGAAATTGCTAACTATAGAAATCATTGTGATTGACGTCCTCTAGCAGTCATTGTTTTGGACAATAATTGTTGTTGACACATGCCGTGTCACTGCCAAATATCACCAATTAACATTGATTGTTTCCTGTGTTCTTTGGTCGTCACCACCATTAACGTCCTTTAATAGAATTCCAACTTAATTTGGATTGTGTTTCTATTCATCAATTCTGTCCCAAACATAAAAAATGTGATTTTTAACAAAATCCAATTCCAATAAAATTGGATTAAAATTAGAATTTCAAATTGTAATTTCAATATTATTATTTAAACGGACTTTCAGTGATTATTTCTTTATTTCCATCTTTTCAATCACCAGCTACAATTATTCAATGAAGTTATATTGTGTTTCCTATCAGGTATCATTTATAGATTCGTGGCTTTTGTGTCGGCCTCCTATAAAACGTTTCCTTCTGTGGACAATGAAGAAACCTAATAATCATGAAAGCAAGGATACACTTGAGAAGCAGATGGTCTATTCATTTGGTGACCACTATTATTTCAGAAAAGAACTTCAGATATTGAATCTTCTGACAGGGTTAAAAGCTTTTTGATATTCAATCATTTTTTAGCCTGTGAAGTTATTAGTTATGAACAAAACTGTTTTAAACATTTCAATTTCACAGGTATGTCTTTCTACTTGATAATTTCGGTAGAGTAAGATGGCAAGGCTTTGGATTGGCAACAGAAGATGAAATATCTTCTCTTCATTCTTGCACATCACTTCTTCTGGATGAGAAATGAGGCAAGGGCTAGTTTTATCTGTTTTGACGACTGGTTTCAGTTTAGTAAAACTATTCCTGAAACATTTATTTTCACTGACCATCCCTGTTTGTTCTATTTTATTTATTCATTGTTTCTTAGTGCTTACAATGATATTATGCATTTGCAGTTATTGAGTATGATGGATGTGGATGAGATTATGCAGTTTTAACTACTGACACATTTGTGGGGACCGAAAATTGTGACCCAAGGAAAGTATCCATGTGATGATGAGTAAATTTTCTGTTCTTTTTTCTTTTTAATCATACATTGAAATTCGTTCAAATAAAAAAAACACGAAAACTTACAAATTTATGAAAAACCATAGATTTATTCAAGGAAGTTGGTAAAATATTAAATGTTTGTTAATTGAGTTTACCTATTATACACGGCGTGGAGAGCAAGACCGAGTAATGACTTTCACTAGAGAAGACATGATCTACAGGGTCAGAATCTGTCAAAGCTGAAAGGGAAAAATGGCTGCCTCATTCCAATTCCTTACAAGATTTGCCAATGTTCCTTACAAGATTGAACATTACATGAGTCACCGTATCCTCTTTTATGCGATTTTTAAACTATAGTAGTGATTTTAAAACATAAAATACCAAAATGGATAAGTTTTAAAAAGTTTATTCAATTGAGAAAGTTGTGTCTATTTTAAAGTTGTAAGTATGATATAAATTTAGGCTTCTCAAAGTAAAATCCTGTTGATCTTACATTAGTTAAGCCATGTCTTGATTACCTCTTGAGAGAAGCTCCATTCCATTCTAACCCATCAGTGCTGCGAGAAACGAATTTTATATTAAACTTCACAAAAGTCATTTGCCCCATTAAACTCAACAAAAGTCATTTGTCCCGAAGCAAAGACATACATTAAAATATGATTTCAAAAATAAGCTCTACGATATATTTTAACATTTTTTACTGTTTATCATTTTTAGAAATTGTTATGTTTATTTTTTAAAAAATTATCATGTCACGTGAAAGTTAACTTTAATTTAAAAGAATGCACATAGAATAAAACTAGTAAATTTGACTAGTAAATTGAAGTTTGATAAGTTCAATTGAGTCATGATTTATTCTTAAAAAATAAAATCTATAGCATTAAAATAAAATAAAAAAACTCCTTTACATTAACATAAATTAAGCCTCTTGTGATGTTGATAAAATTATCTGAATTGATAATATTTATTTTTTCAAATTGAATATCAAAATGAAATATATATATATATATATATATATATATATATATATATATATATATTGTTTTATCTTAATATTCGTTCTAATATGTCTTTATTTTTATATTTATGCTTGTTTTAAATTATTAAAATACTTTTAATTTATTAAGTTATTTAAAATGTTTATTTAATTTCTCTTTGATCTCAATTTTGTAATATATTTAAAACATAAATTTAATTATTTTTAGTATTTTATTTGATATTCTTATTTGAAATTTATGTAATTATAATTTTTTTTAATATTTGAACAAAAAAGGAAACGGATGTATGTGTTTTTTTTTATATTAAATTTTTAGTATTATTTTTGTTTTAAATATTATTTAACAAATATATAAAGTAATTAAATATTATTTAACAAATATATAAAGTAAAAATATGACGGTGTTAATAGAGACGAGTAAAAAATTTAAAATTATAAGAGAATAATCTCTTTGTATCCTTTCACCATAATAATCAGTTTATATATAACAAATATAAAAATATAATTAAGTTACAATCAATCAAACTAATCATTCTAAAATCAAACTATAGTGAAAGTTATAACTAAAAAAAACTAATTAAACTAATAGAAATATATATTTAGTAATAATGATATATACAATCTTACATATATACGCACATATATGTATTATATATATTAACAAAAAATCAATATGTAAATGGAGATAAAGTGAATTTGTTTAGTTGAAAGATATATGTATCATATATATATATATATATATATATATACTAACAAAAACCAATATACAAATAGGGATAGGGATAAAGTGAATTTGTTTAGTTGGAAGGTGCAGATGAAAAAGTAAAACCCATCCCACACAAAAAGCT
>Ga0209489_101950_pt1 | contig 42451 bp, 27 predicted proteins | sample SiratrowhiteBW_FD_187527 | JGI IMG/M metagenome (GOLD analysis project Ga0209489, IMG submission 187527) | Root nodule microbial communities of legume samples collected from California, USA - Siratro white BW (SPAdes) (version 2) | ecosystem: Host-associated > Plants > Roots > Nodule | place... | reverse complement strand
CCCCTTTTCTAGAGCCATTTGTTCCTACATGGTTAATGTCAATGATGTGTGACAACATGGTAGGGTGAACTAGGATGATCAAGACCCACCAATACCTAAGGACAATGTTTTGGATATCATACTAGGACCCCTAGTCCACCATGATGCTTAAATGTTAACATAAACTTGGGATGATATTCAGGGGTTGCAATAATGATTAAAAAATTTGAATATGAATGTGGCTACAGATTTCAAAAGGGCACAACAAAGAACTGATGAGATGAAAAAAATATTTAACCATCCAAGACTCCTTAGAATAAAAGAACTTATGTTATTTTAGTTTTTCTTTTGTTATTTTTATTTCAATTATTGTGATTAACTATCTTTTTGCAAGTTATTTTCTTCTACCTTTGTATGTCTTTAATTATGAAGTCAAATGTGACATTTACATCAATTTAAATATATTGTTTAAATTTTATTTCAATCTTTTACAACGTTTTTTATTTCAATTTTATTTAATTTTTAATATAATTTTTTATAAGTTTATTTTCTACATTTTTTACATGTGTTGGGGTTGTCACATAATTTGCTATAAGAATAATAATTTAATAAAACATAGGTAATACATATAAATAATTCATTCACATTAATTCTAAATTTATTTTTAGCAAATCATTTTATCAATTAAAAATTATAAACCATATCAACCAAATCATTTTTACTTTCTTTCCTTTAATGATGGAAACACCTCGAATGCGGCGGAAGACTTGAAGAATTATTCAAAACTTTTTTCAAGACTCTTAAAAGAATCTCATAACTTCAAGCCCTTCTTTAAAGGAAGGTCCTTGGAGAAGATCTTAGGAAAATACTCTCATTTTTAGGACTTCAAAAAAACAAGAAAACAAACAAATTTACATAGTCAAATTTTCATTCAATTTTAAAGTAAGCTACAAAGGGTATTATTTATAGATTCGTAAGCCTCTTGCACTCAATGTTCCAAGGAATGTGGGATTAAAATCACAAATTACAGTTGCACATACACATGGATTTCGGTGCCTCCTTCATATCCCACATCAAGTACTTATTTGCAAAAATAAGTCCTTATATGTGCTAGCCTTGGAGAGTTGTCCGCAAGTTGACCTCTTAAATTAGGGTTTTGACTCTCTAGTTGTGATCTAACTAGGAGTGGCCGAAATTGACTTGTTGTTTAGGATTTTGACCACACAATTACAATGCTTCTTTTACAAGGCTACAAAAATAAGAAAGAATTTCTAATAGCTCACACTACATAAGAGAAAAGTCTTATTGGGCCCTTCTTTTTTCAGTTTTCTAGTCATGGACCTTGTCATCCAATCACTTAATTCAAACAATCTCACCTTCCATTTTCTTTTTCCTTTTTTTTTTCACTCCGTCAAATTCAATCTCTAATCCAAACACACCCTTAATAATAATATATTATGAAATAGAAAAATATTGTCCGAGTATTTAATTAAAACTTGTTCAAACTATTATAAATTTATTGGCATTGTTAGAGTTATCTACATTTGAGATAATATTTTGTTTTGGTGTTTAGATTTGGTTTAGGGTTTAGGTTAGATTTACAATGTTGTCTTTTTATATTTGTGAATTCAGGAAATTATATATAAAATACCTTAACTTTCAACTTTTAGAATTGAGAATTCGGGTTAAAATTTGACAAAAATTTCTTTTACCTGCAACCTATACAAGTGTGAGCATATAATTTTTTTAGTAAATTCTCGATTGCAGACTTTTTAAACTTGGCCTATTAAACCCTCAAATTAAATGAGTTTAACTTGAGACTACTAACATAAAATTAGCTTTTTAGATTTTTTTTTTTCAAATGTAATGTTTAACATATACACTTACCGCAAAGTCTTGTATGTATACAACGTTATCCTTCTTTTTATTAACTATGTTACTTCTTCTTCTAACTCATTCAATATTTGTTATAACATATTCTTCTTCATTTAACCTCCATTGTTGGAAATTATTCTCCCTTTTTTTTACTCACCCTTTATTGTAACAACCCTTGAGAAAATCTCCAATGGTGTCAAACAAGAACCATCATAAATAGAACTTTATGGAGGATTTGTATTGTCTTTCTCCTCAATCAAATACAACATCAAACTCAAGAGGACAAACTCTGACGACCACCACAACACTTTGCAATAACCTCACAACAACACTTTTAAGCAATTTTTTTGTGATATAAGCCAAAGAAATAGTCAATAGGTTTTGTGGGACAAATGCATCTCGCAAAAATTAAGGCATGTTTAAAATGTGGGATACATGGATGAATTTTTATATTCCTAGTTTAAGTGAGTGTAAGTTAAAATGGGCAAGTTGACTCACGCCAAACTATATCACATCACAAATAATTAAAGACTTTTAGAAGTGTTAAAACAAACTAGGGAAGGGAAATATTGAAACTTGAGTTCTTTATACACTAATATGTCTACCATCACAAGTTTGTTAGACATCATTAAGATCATCTATATTCAATATATTTCAGACTTGACTATGCCACAATTTAGTCTTTAAAAGTCATCATAAGTCATCATAGATGAGAACATACATAAACTCTATAGTTTTGAATTTTAAGTTATATATAATACTTTTGAATAAAAGAAAACTAATAACAATATACATTTTCTTCATGATCTTTTAACCAATACTTCATAAACAAAAAGAAAATAAATAATTGATTAAGGAGATAAAGAGTATATTAAGCGTACCATTACATAATTTAATTCTAGATTTGATATATATATATATATATATATATATATATATATATATATTTTATATATATATATATATATATATATATATATATATATATATATCATATTTCAAATTATATATTTTTCTAAATTTGAAATATTAAATCATTTTAAAAATAAATTATTTTTTAAAGAAGAAGAAAATAAGAAAAAAATGAAGGTTAAGTATTCATATAATAAAGCACTAAAAATAAAAATATGCAAACAAGGAAAAAAAGGAAGTAAGGTTAACTATTCATATAATAAAGCACTAAAAATATGCGTAATAATAGTACATTTAGATACTCAGTCCACAAACACATAGGGAAACATAATTTGTGGATTCACATACAAGTATGCGAACTTTAAACTACAATATTTTACACAAAAAGAAAATTTATATAAGTAACCAACTTTAAAAAAATAATGTCACTTCAAATTTTAATTTGATAGATGTTAGGATATACTTAAAAACATGTTACCAAGAGAGATGGGACAAGGTACATAATCCATCATGTTGTTTGGTCAAAACCTTTGATTTTTACTTTATTTCATTCATCTATTTTGTTTTCATTCATTTTATTTCTCTCGTTTTAACCAATCACACGAGTAAGATAAGAGAGGCTACAAAAGAGTTACGTATTTTCATGATTCCCATTATCTTAACATTATTTTGGAATGAAAATAATAACACGTTTTCAATCTTTGAAACTTCAACTGTAGGATAGTAATCATCAATATTAATTATGATGAGAAACAAGATATCAAATGTGATTGTAACAACACGCAGCAAAACAGTATGCCACCACCGAAACAGGTCACGGTTGAAGATGCCATATCACTGCACTTATTTAGCTCTCTAATCTGCTTAACACTGCATATTGAATATTATTCTGTTCTTTTGATTTCAGGGTATAGTGTACTCTGTAAAGAGAAAACAAACAAGGTTAATTAAGAACATTGGAGATTTGTTCAAAGGACACAGAACACAAAATATTACAATCTCTCTGGTTATTGCATGCCAAGTTGGCCATCAGTAAAACATTAGTAGACTTCTATTTTGTACATTTTTCTCTTTAAGGTTTTCTACAATTTGCAAACAAGCATGCTCTATTTGCATAAAATATTTAATCATTATTGTTGTACCAAGAGAATCAAGGTGAAGTACCCTCTTGTACCATCTCTAAACAACCTCTATTTTGACCAATTTGAAGTCATGTCCATATTATAGTCTACTACAAAACATGAATACATGCTAAATGTGAATCAGATGAGAATGGAGCTGAAGTCGATAGTGGTTACTTACTTCCACATTTCTTTCCTGCAGAACGGTTCTTGATGTTGCATCTCTTTGGAATGGTGATAGCAGTGGCAAGGTTGATCTTAGCTTGCTTGGCCAGAGGAGACAACAGAACAGCACAGAGGCATCTTGGAGCAGTCCTGAGCAAAGCACCAACTCTGGTACAACAAGCCAAAGGAACCTTTGCCTTCACATTGCTAGCAGCACTCAGGCAAGGGCTAAGACTAGCAGCTGCAGACCCTATAGGAGTCTTTCCACACTCACCAGCACCCTCAGCCCCCAAAATCAACACCTCTGATGCCAACACAAAAACCAGCACTGCCACAAGGAAAATGACCCTACCTCTACCCTTCAAGCCCCTCATCTTTCTTTCAAAATCTCACTCACTTGTATAACAGTTAGTTGGTTATAGCAGGCTGAATTCCATGGACCAACATGACCTTGTTTATATACAATTCTTAAAGAGAAAAAGGAGCCTGACATTGAGATTAGTGGGGTGGTTGTGGCCTTGGGAAATTCAACAACTAATAATCACGCCCCTGCTAGAAGTTTCACCGTTCACAACAAACCTATATGCTATACAAGAAGAGTGTTTATGGCTTCTTATGAGTGAGCTTAGAGACACTGCCATGGCATAGTAGATTGGTAGGTGGGTGTGAACATAGAAAAAGTTGGGTAGAAAAAGATTTGATGCTCTAGTGCTGCCACATAATTTGCTCCACTATATGCATGCTTCACACATAAAATAAGTACACCTGGCTCGTTGCTTTTTTTATTTCTTTAGTGGTATGCATGATCCATTTCTAGTTCTTCTGGATAATGGTCCAAAAAAATTCAACAAATGTTATTGGTAAAGCTGATGTTTTATTGGTAAAAATTGGATTTTAATTAGTTGATAAAAATTAATATACAGTTAAATCGAAATTATAAATAGAGAGAAGTCATTTATCGAGATGAAAGTTATTTTTCAATATTACGAAATGAAATCAAATAGGGAAATATATCTTCATTTTTAATCTAATAAGAAATTGAGAAGAATATGAGGGAGTTAAAATACTTATGGGATGTGTCTTTCCTAATTAAAATTAGGGTAAGTGAATTGTTCCATAAGTATAATATATGCATTATGTATGCTCGAATATAGAATAATTGTTAGAAATAAGTGTATAAATAAGATTATAATATAATTCATATTGGTAGCTAAAAAATCACACACAAACAACCCTGATGAATATTCTTATTCACGAATTTTATGGATTTATTATGTAAAATGTTATTTTATCTTTAATAATTATTTTATCTTTGTTAATTAATTTCTCAAGTTTTTTTAATATTATTTTATGTTCATGCTTTAAGAATTTTTGTTTTTTCCTATTTCTGTTGATTATTGTTTTGTATTTAAATTTTCTTTCATTTAAGTTTTATTTGAAATAACTTTAGAATTTAGTTTAACATGTATTTTGTTTTTGTATCTCATTTATAACTCTTATTTCGATTCACGTCGTCACTTTAACACAAGAATTTTATATTTTTATGCATTTTAAAGATCAAACAAATTTTATTAGAAAATAATTATAAAAATGTTTTCGTCTGAGCTAACTAATACTATGAATTTGGTTTTTTTATATTTAAAATATTTAAATCTAAAAAATTTATATATTGTTAGTCTAAAAAAACTTCATAAAAATTTTATTTAGTTAAAATAATATATTTTTAATTATTAAAAATTATCTAAAATCTTAAGAGATGACTTTTAAATATAAATCAACCTTAAAACCAACTTGTAAAGTGAAGTTTGTATTCACTTATATACTTTGAATTAATCTTTTTAGTCGATAAAAAATCTCCAATATATTTTTCTTACACCGAGACTATCCAACTTGTGTACGAGACTAGATATTTATGGGTGGTTCGATAACGACCTAGTAGTGAGTGTCATGATAACTTCATCAAATCTGTCTAAATGACTCTAATACCATCTTAATAAGTGGAGTATGGACTTTCAATCTTACAAATTATAAGACGAGGCTTGCATTCACTTATATTTCTTTAGTAGATATATAATCTCCAATTTAAAAAATAAACAAATTTTTTTCATAAAAGAAATAAAATAAAATTCAGATTTATATAAGTAATATAAAATTAAAAAGACATAACTTTTAGGTGAGACTGGCTCAAAATGGTATGACAAATTGAGGGTTGATTCTCTTCTCATTTTTTTTTCTTTAAGTTATTTTCTAAAACAATTTCACATTCTTGGGCAATCAAATTCTTGTAAAGAATCTCTTCAATTATAAAAATTATTTTTTAATTAAGTGTGTAAAAGAAGTTAGAGGATTCTTAATCTCTTCTTTTATTTTCTTAAGGTGCTCTATTTATGAACTTAGTCGATAAGTTTTTATAAAGCAAGTTATCCTCAGGAGAGAAAAACTTGCAAATGTTTACAAACAGTAACACAAATTAAAAATAAATCTATATAATTATATTTTAAATCAATAAACTAAGAAAATAGAATGTTACCTATCATCTTTTTATGTTTAACTTTCTCTATAACACCAAAAAAAACATCATCCTATAAAGGAAGCAAATTCACTAGAGAGGCCCTAATAACTGATAACACAATATTCGAAAAAAAAATGTGATATATATGGTTTCGTTTGAAAAAAAACACATTGTATAAATTCATTTTCCATCGAATAAACCTTTAGATTTTGTGTTTATTTGAAAGTTAAGAACCTTCACAATGCAATTTTTTATTTTAGTTTGTAGTATTACAAAATTATAATATCTTATTTATCCATATTATTATCATTATTATATTAATATCAATTCAATAGTATTACAAAGTTATAATATCTTATTTATCCATATTATTATCATTATTATATTAATATCAATTCGACTAATACCTCAAAGTTAGCTGATTATCTGTCTTTATTATACAAACATGGAGACTAATTTAAACTCGTGATACAATTTTGAAAATTTATGACTAATTCTTCATCTATCTCCATACCCTCTTCCTGCACCTCCATACAAAATTTAATTCCTAAAGTATCCCCTATCGAAATGACCAAAATGACCTTTGGTTAAGAAACAACACAATATTCTTCGTTGTTACGCACGTCGAGCACACAATGAATCACCATCCCATTTCGCTCAAATACGTCTTCCATAGTGTCGTTTTTGAAGGTTTAGAGGGTGATTGAACGGTAGGGAAGGCTTTTCGACCTTTGGGCAGTGTTGATCGGCGACAAGGAACGATGGAGAGATAAGATCTTTGATTTTGGTGGATTTAGTAGTTTCTGATAGGTCACCCGGATGAAGTCATTCGGTTTGTAATTTTTTGAAATTTATGAACCAGACAGCCAGACTTTCGGTTTATAAAATGTTAACCAGATGCAAGGGAATGGAGGTGGCATCCGGTTTATAATTTGTAAATCGGATGCCACTCCGTCTGGTTAATAAAATACTTGAATTTTACAAACCGGATGGGCAGTGGGTGGACCTCATCCGATTTGGAAATTTGTACATCGGATGAGGCTTATTTGGTTCACAAATTTGCAAACCAGATGAGGTCCACCCACTGCCCATCCGATTTGCAAACAACGTAACATTTTGTGAACCGGACGGGGTGGCGTCCGGTTCACATTTTTTATTTTTTTTATGAGGTGTTGAAATGCTATGTTATAGATATGGATAGTCTTTGTAGATATTTAGAGGAAGTAAATAAGGTTTCTGATATAAATGATGAACATGAAACTGGTTCCTTGGTTCGGGAAGAAGACTGCATTCTTGATTTTACAACTAATGAGGTAAAATGATTTGTTTTTGTTTTTGTTCATGAAATGTAAATTAATTACATACAAATGTGATATATTGTGTAGGTGTTTGGTACCCGAGATGAATTACTTCAATGGGTTCGCAAGGTTGCATTTAGACTTGGCTTTGTTGTTGTCATACTCAGATCAGACAAAGCAACTGGAGCACAAGGTAGGAAGACATTTGTCTTGTTGGGATGTGAAAGAAGTGGAAAATATAGAAAGTACAAAACAAATTTAGAGGTGAGTATAACCGGTACAAAGAAGTGTGACTGTCCATTCAGATTGCGTGGCAAACCAATAAAAGGTGGAGAAGGTTGGGTTTTGAAAGTGATATATGGGTTGCATAACCATGAATTGGCTAATACATTGGTTGGTCACCCTTATGTTGGTAGGTTGCGACCCGATGAACACGCTTTAGTTGTGGACATGGCAAAGAGTCGAGTTAAACCAAAGAACATATTGCTTACACTTAAAGAGAAGAATGAAAACAATGTGACGACACTGAAATAGTTGTATAATACCAGATATGCATACAAGAGATCAGTTATAGGATCAAGAACTAAAATGCAGCAGTTGATGATGTTGTTGGAGCGTGACAACTATATTCATTGGCATAGGTGTCACGAGTCCTCCCGAGTTGTAAGTGATATCTTTTGGACTCATCTTGATTCTTTGAAATTGTTAAACACATTTAGCAATGTGTTGTTGATGGACAACACCTACAAGACAAATAAGTATAGGCTTCCACTGCTTGAAATTGTAGGTGTTACATCGACAGGCTTAACTTTCTCAGCTTCCTTTGTTTTAATGTCTAGTGAATGTGAATATAATACCAACATACCGAATAGATCAACATAGTACCAACATACAATTAACATAAAAATCTTAAATACATATGAGGTTCACATATTCATTAAATGAAGCCCTATGAACTAAGAATCCCTCTCCCTTGAACAACTCTCACTCGTCTAGTGTACACTGCTCCTTCACGCGATGTGGTCTAAGCCAATTTAAGCACAGCTTATGTATTGTCATATGCAGTCCTCTGACTCACCCCCACAATCAATCGCCCTCTGCCATAGGATGGCTATCCTTCTGAAGATACCCTGAACACAATGAAATAAATAAGGTGGCCTCACTATGTAATCAATTAATTACCCAAAAATTAACAAATAATAAAATCTCAATGTAATCAAATACCGGACAAGCATGTTGTTGCTGTGATGACAAGGCTGGCTAGTCCTCATATTGACTATAACTATGTCGATCTCCCTCGTCCTCACGTCTAATGCAATACGGATGTGACACACGACTATACCAGTTGATATAGTCCTTCGTGCATGCATGCGGGCCGACAGCAGATATCAACGCAGTCACAACATTATCAACAAAATGGACCCAACGGACATTTACTATGTGAAAAGTTGTCATATCTTGAACTAGAGAAGGAGGTGGTATGGTTTACATATAACCATACTATCTCAGTACCCGATCAGGAAGATGTATTTAGATGTTATGTCCATATTGGAGAAAACCCAAAAAAAAAGAAATCGGCTCGAGTGGCCGACTAACTCTATGAGAATCGTAAGGACACCAAATGACATTTGAGAGGGTCAATCCATCTAACTGTTGTCTAACATCAACCAACCGAGAGGGATGTCAACTGACCACATATCGAGAAGCCCGGCAACATCCCTAGATGGGAAGTGCTCGTAAATCCATGACTGTCAATAATAAATAAAGTTAGAGGTAATAATATAACTTGCTAATTAAGTTAGACTTTATATGTACCTGTAAAAGGGTAATAAAAACGTCAATTGTTTGGTCCTAACAAGAGAAGCATCTCCTAGTTTGTCATACATATGTGCTAAAAAAGCTGCTCCCGAGGCATAACCACCACACACCGCAAGGTCCCGAAATAATGGCAAATAAGAAATGGAGATAGATGTGACACTTTTATCTAAAAAATTTGTGCATCCAATTAGATGCATTAAATAAGCCATTGCAACAAACTCTCAGTGTTCCTTCTCACAACATACCTCGTAATGTCCTCTCAACCAACTGAGCAGCACAGGATTGCCACGACCTTCACACAAGGCAGCATTCGCAGGACCATCAGGAACGCCTAATAGTTCCAGCATCACAGAAAGGGTTCCAGTGTTGTCTAAGCTATCAAAGATAAAAAACTACCCCATAATAGGTAGATGAAGTAGACTTGACACGTCATCCAAAGTGATGGACATCTCATCAAATGGCATATAGAATGTATTTGTGTCCCGATGCCACCTCTGAACAAATCCACAAATGTCCGCTACCTCATAACAAATGTTGCATAGAGACAATAATCCGCAATTCACTATCAAAGCAAAGACCTCAGCACGAGGAAGACCAAACTTGTTAACTTTTCTCCATGGGAGACTAATTTTAGGACTCCACGATCCTAAACAAAGAACAACAAATGACATCAAAAAGTTCACATATTAAACATAAAATAAACATAACAAGTTATAACATAATCTTACCTGACCCTCCCACAATTTCTACACCACATGGTGATTACAACTTACCAAAAGAGACACATCAGATGGTCCCCCAGGAAAAACCTACAACCTCACCAGTATCACCACCACCAATACGAGGAGCAACACCACCAACAGCAGGAGTCTCACCACCAACAGGAGGAGCACTGGATGAAGCACCCTGATCCCCTCTACAAGCTGATGTTGTAGGCCTTCTTCGACCTTCAGGCTAGGAACCACGTCCTCTGGTCCTCATCATATCTGTCAGAATGCACACAGTTATTATTAATTTCAAAAACAATTGAAGAAAATGTAAACCGAATGGCACCCCATCCGCTTGTCATTTGTAAAACAAAATGACAACCGAATGAAACCCTTCCGGTTCTTAAACTCCCAAATCGACAACGTTGTCGTTCACCGTTGACAACCACCCAATCAATAAATTAACTACTCTAATCAATAATACCACTCACAAATTGCTAATAAACTTGTTTGAAGCTTTAATTGAAGATTTAAGCAAAAACAAACGAATGCAAATCCGTCTCCTTCTTCCTCCTTAAACCCACGAACACAGATCCATCTCTCACACACATAGATCGCTTGAAATGGACAGTCAATGAGTGCACACAGAGCTTGGAATGGTTGGAGAATGAATCGAATGTATCTTAGAGTGAAGAACTGAACCAAACAACGAGGTGAAAGGGGTGGAGGACGGTCTTACTTTTGTAATTTTACATTAAGGATATAGAGGTGCAGAGAAAGAAGATATGGAGGTGGAGAAAGAATTTGTCAAAATTTATACTTGAAAACCCAAACTAGTTTCTAAAACAATCATCCCTCACAATTTCTCATAACTTAATATTATGTTAATTTATCCTTTATTTTTTATCATATTTACGTAAATGTTACTATTAGTATTTCAAAATTTCAATTGTACAAAATTATAATATTATAATTATTTAATAATATTTATACATTATTGAGTTAACAGTATAATCGTTAATGTATTAATCCTATTCGATTACAGTTTTACTATGGAGACTTAAAATTTATGAAATAATTAATCTACTTTTAAAAAGTTGAAAAAAAAAACACAATTCTTCCTGCAATCTCCACACTCCATATGTCCAATGCTGGAGGGTGGAACTGAAACATGTTACCTAATAAGCTAGCTCTTAGGGTTAAGTTAGGTGTAATTCAAAATTCAACATTAAATATGACAGTTCCATGTTTTGATGACAACCAAATTGACTCCAAGTGTAATGCTAAACCTACTAATAGAATGGAACCAGCCAAAACTTGATGTTGAAAATTAATTAAGCAAGTGAATCACTATGTACAAAGAAAAATAATAAAATGGAGAAAGAATGTTAGTAGGTTCTCCTTGGAGGCTAGAATGGACTAACGCTATGAGCCAGTTTTAACATGCATTCAGGTACAAGGCGTCTCCTTGGAGGAGCCGCTGCATCTCTGGCACGGGCCTCAGGATCATCAGCGTGGATATATCCAACTAAATCTTCAAACATATCATCTTTTCCACCTCTCATGGGATCCTGAAATGTATAAGCATTTCACATCAATGCCTAATTAGAAAAGATTTTAACATTCACCACAATTTTCTCATAAAAATTAGCAAGCACCATTTTTTCACAACATCTTCTACCTAAATGGTTCTGCGTGGATATTTAAAAAAGACAAGTAATAAAGTGTTTAATGATAAAAATGCGTAATCAAAGTATATTATTATGTAAACATCTCATAATTTGTCAGCCGGTAAAAAAACATCTTTAATGGTATTTGGAACTTTGCCATTAAACTTCATTTCTTTCAAATTATAGAACTCTATCAAAATTTAAATTTAGGAAACGAAAATCAAAGCTACCCTAAAATTTAAGGAACTAACATATTAAAGCCTCCTTATATTTTATTTAATTTATAACGATTATTTAAAAAAAATCGTACAAAACTGGTTGAAATTGAAAAAAAAAATGCGGTTTAGGTAAAAGAATGGTAGTTGTCTTGGCAATAAGAAAGAGGAACAGATTTATCAAAATCAATGAGAAACAGAGTGGTCAAATACCTGTAGAAACACATCTGTATGAGTCTTCCCTTCGTAAAGAATTGATTCAGCCGTCACTCCAACTTTTTTAAGTGTTTCAGCAAATGTTTTACTGTATAAAATAATGTTAGTCAAAGTCTAGTAGCTGAAAACTCAGAATTCTCTTTAAAGAGATACTTCAATACGAAGATAAGAGAATTAGTTGCACTATAATGACAATTCGCTGTTACTTAAATACCCTCTCTTAAAATTTGTACTTTTCTGCCAGTTGCCCATTGAAGGATATACAGGATCAAAGCCTACTTAATAATCCATGCAAAAGCATTGCATGCGCACATTACAATTTAACCTATTAATAAACGAATTTTAACAGTGTACCAAATTTAGTGCGCAAGAAAATATTCTTGCTAGAATATTTCTTAAGTTTCAAGAGAAATGGAGAAACTAATTTAGGATACTCAAAATAATACGATATTGATATCGTGAGATCTCCTCATACAATTGAACTTAATCACCATGTTACATCATTTACATTTTTCGACTTAACATTATTTTATCTTTCTGTAATGATTGTTTGCTGTAATCTACTTTCAGGGGGACAAGGAACTGATATAGGTCGTTCTATGTTGTTCCTTCTACATGCTTTTCAATACCTTGAAGTTAAATCAAGCTGTTCATTCATTGCTAACTAAATCATTCAGCAATTCAGCCATTACACAAAGCTTGGCACTTTAATATTGCATGAAACAATTATCAATCACTACGCTCCCCAAATAAGGTCATCTAGGCTAAATCTCGGCGAAACTAAACCATAACAAATTAATAGGACAACAAATATATACTCCTGTTTTCCATTGTTACAAAATGTTAAAAAGGTGGGACACAAACCTGGCATCTGATGGTATTGAATAATCCCCAGTGCCATGAAAAAGCACTATAGGAGGTAGTAGAGAATTCGCATTTCCAATGTTTGGATCTTGAACCATTACTTCTGGAGAAAACCGTCTCAGGGATTCCTCCCCTTCCATAATGCTGTAAGGTAGAGGTCATTTGAAAGTTGAATACAGCGAAAAGCAGGGAATTAAACATTAACTCACTCGAAGATGAACGAAGTGTGTACCTTAGAAAGATGGACCGATAAAGACCCCTACTGTGGAAGTGATCTACTAGGTTAAATAAATTATACCTGAATTGATGTAAGAAGGAAAGACAGCAAAAAAATTATGTTAATCTTAGTTTAAAGTCAATAATCATTGATGGGAACTGCTAGGTAATATAATAAACAATCTCAAAATAACATTGCATTTACCATAAGAAACAAAATAAAACCAGTAGTTGGAAGAATTAGTAGACATTACATATCTTCTGGAGACATTTATTTATGTCATTATAATTTGAAAAGATTAAATCCATACATGATCAACTTGAGATATATTATATTCGGTAACATGTACAACAGTGTAGCACTCCTAATATTAGTAAAACAAAATGCTTTTGTAACATATTACAAACAAAAATTTGCATTTATAATATTTGTAGAACAAAGCGCTTTTGAAACATGTCACCATTAACATTTGCATTTCTAACTTAGTAGAACTTTGTAAAATAACACGATCAAAATTTGCATTTCCAACATGAGATCTTTCACGAACCAAACAAAAACAATAGCTAAAATTGTTAGGTGAAAGCACGACCGACTTTTATTGCATTTCTAACACACTTCCTATTGTACGAGTCCTTTCAGCTAAAGAAAGGATAACGAGCAGACTTCGCTAATTCTTAAATCCAACTTCTGTTTTTATTTAGAAGAATTCAGTGGCAAGAATCAAACTCTAGATTGGCAATTACTTCCTGCTTGTCAGGATAAAACAGAATCTTCCTATTTTGTTTTTATATGAGCAGACATTCCGCCATTCCTATTTTAGGTATCTCTACTATCTCATATCTGTAATTCGTGTTACGTGTTAGGAGATATTGTCTCTCCACTCACTTAAGCTGTATAGTTGTTGCCTAGTTCCCTATTTGATCTACCATCTTGTAACCAGTCAAATCAAGGAAAATACGATATTTTCTGCAAGGTAGCAACGCACAATATGATGACCCATCTTTGATTTCAAACTCCATTTTGCATCATTCATAACAAACAAACAGTATATTGAAGGGTACCCTAACATAACTAGCTTGATTGGTTCACCTATTCTTCCTATCATTGGCCACAAACTGAAGGGAGAAACTTCATCCAAACCAACCAGCTCAGTGCTAATATTTTTCCAAGGAAAAGAGGAATATATCACCAGAGATGAAAAACAAGTGAAGAAAGTTGATCCCAACAACAAAAAAAAGGAAGAAACTTGGTGTTGAACATTATTAGATGTTTCCACATTGGGTAGGAACGTTAACCAAAATAATCCTTACAAATGGGTAATTCTCACCCCTTGAGAAAGCATTTTGGATTGAGTTAGATGGAGTCAAATTTGAATATGATATGAGAGTCTATCCCGCATTAATGTTAAGTCACCGTAGACGTCCAATCCATGCTCCAAATGTCCAATCCTGTGTGAAAGGTGTTTGTTAAGACTTAAACAATCCTAACCACTTAAACTATCTTTGGGGCTTGAGTATGTCCTTGGTCATTTCTGATCAATATAAAAGTGAGACTGAAGAGAACATCACGTACTACAGCCAGCTAAAGTAATATATACAGAACGCAGCAAAGAAGACTAATTCAAATGTGGATAACGTCATAGTTATCAATCTCGGACAGAGGCACACAAGTGAACAACAAATTCAAGAAATTAAATAATTGTAACCCTCCTAGTGGACGATGCTACAATTGTTTAAAGGGCGACCTATGAAGTTTAAAATAATTAAAAAACGAAAGAAAAACTTTAAGAACAAAACATAAGGATATAACAAAGGGGGTGAGCGATAGGAGATGTAAGGTTGGTTTGATGATAAATGTGGAAGAAAGGAAGAGATAAAGGTCGTGGGTTTGAATCTGCTAACAGAAAAAACAACATATTACCAATTAAAATTTGCCGATATAATAAAACAGAGAAGGCGAGCAATAACACAGAGTGACCACTTAGGACAAATAACGGGAAAGCAAGTCCACGACCCTTCAAAGAGGTGGGTATGCCCCTGTGTGTTGGTGGTTTGTGTTAAAATAAGGTGACAGCCCTTGCATATAGTACAAAGCTTGCGCCATTATAGCGCACAAAATGGTAGATTTCCCGCTATGCGATGCTGCTATAGCGCTCATATTTAACTACTAAATATGGTAGACTTCTATTGAAAGGGACTCTCCGCAAGTACTTACCCTCCAGATAAACCAAAATAAGTCTTAATCTGGGAAAGACTCCAAGATGTACTCTCTCCTTCACCTGCCTCTTTGATTGCCTGCTCTACAATTACACATGCGGCAATATGTGCTCCAGCTGATTGTCCCATTAGGTAAATTCTATGGGAAAAAAATTGGAAAAGTATCATTATTGATCATGAGAAGTCATTACTCTTAAAGCAAGCAAACAAATTTGATGCCTTAATGAGAAAACTTTGAATTTAAGAAGATTATTTACCTGTTAGGATCACCTCCATATTCTGCAATATTGTTGCACACGAATGAGATGCCTTGAGAAGAATCAGCTATCATATCACTTATGGTTCCCTGGGGAAAATTTCTGCAACAAAAGAGATGTTTTATAACACTGCAATAGAAAGACAAAAGCAAGTAACACACTCAATTCTGTAGGCTATTTAGTCTTAGGTGAATCTCATGTAGGTTGAGAGAAAATTTGAATTACATATGCTTTTAGTGATTTGTGATGAGCTACAATAAAAACTACTGATTTCCTTGGATTGGTATTCTTCATTACTACTTTCACTACCAAATTTCATTTTGATTTTGACTTTTATATTTCAACAATCCCTATGCTTTAAACTGGAAGATATCTTGCATAAAAGAGGCACATTAGAGATATGGAACCATTCAGGAGTCTCCATAAAACTCAAGGGAAACTCGGCAGTTGAAAGGGCTCACTACAAATAATGGCTTGGTTAAACCCTAAGACTTTTCTAATTATATAACAATATTTTATATTTATCAGTAGAATTTTCAAAACAAAAAGAGAAGATTGAAAACTATCAAAGAGTTCTTATTTTATCATCAATAACAAGAAGAAACCAACAAGAGACAATACAAATTAGAAGCATGAGGACAGGGACCAAAGCATAAATTAAAACAGATAATATTTAGAAAAGATGATAAGATGATACAGTAGAATAGAACCCAGGAATAGAGTTTTCTTTGTTACTATCAGTACAGATAAATATTTGTCTCAATAACGATTTTAATGCGGCAGATAGCTTCTACCTAGAGCAATACAGATGAGAGCGTTGGGGAAGGAAATATCACCTGTAATCAATACATGCCACAATGATATCTCTCTCTGATAGCTGTTGACCTAAAAGAGTACCCCATGCTTTGTAACTACAAAAATACAGTACACATACTTTAAAAATAGTAATCACAGAATTGGTAAGTGGTGAATGTGAGTGTTTTATATATAACAGACACAGACAAACACGTTAATCCCTTCAATAACGAAATTAGTAGCATCTTATTCTGATTGCACAGGGTATGATAAACGTCAAAAAAGAAAAAAAAAAACTGTATATAATTATAAACATAACTATAAACTCCTCAGGTTGAAACTACTTAATAAGACATTACACAGTACTATTAATATAGCTCACACAGCACATGTAGATATTAGTTTTAGCATATATTAATAATCGTCTGATTTATTTACAATTAGAATTTACTAGGGATATCATTGTACGGTTATTATTGTCAATATATACAAACATGGGTTGCCCAACACTTGACACATAATTACCAAACCTGATATAGTATTAGTTGGTTTGATTCACTCGGTGTTAACCTCTTTTGCACAATTTGGTGCCTTAGTACTCACAATTATCTTGAGGTTCAAATTGAAAAGAATGTCATCACCAGAAATGACCGAGGCAATTATGTCTCTAACAACATCTGACCCTTCAGTTTCAAACCAAGGATTTGACTCTTCTCAAATACTTGTTGTTTGGGTATGAAGTTGCTCAACCTGCCTCTGGCAAATGCCTTTGACATTTTCTAGGAAACAAGTAGGACTGAAAACTTTGTGATATCCTTATACATTCCAATGCCATCAATATATTCCTACGTTATGGGAAGCATAGAAAGACCCGGGCAGCTATTCATGCCTAATAGGTAGACAAGATATCCTTTGTAGCAGATGTGGTAAAGCAATTCTTGAATTCTGCTAGTGATGCTCATTCGGATGTCATGGTTCGCACCCTCGAATACATTAAGATTGTAGAGTGAACAAATGTGATATTAAAGATTGTAAGCTACTACCACGCTATTTTGATTGGGCAAGATCTCCACGTGAAAGAAAATCCATATATTAGGCTATTGAGTTCTTGTAAGCAAAATTGAAACTGACTGTCTATAATCAATTTGTTGACATATTCACCAAATCCCTCAAAGGATCTCCCATGTTGAATATTTTGGAGCATACTATTTATATGCTCTAGCTTGAAAGGGAGTATTCAACACATGTCAATACTACTAGTTTAAAAACATTTTAATATGTAAAATTTGATAACAAATAGCATTTATTAAGGAGATCATTGTACAATTACTTAAACATTGTTAGTATAAATATTCATGTGTGGTCGACATTTACACACAATTCCAAAACTTATGTTCAACCGATTTCCTTATGCGTCCCAATAAATTGACAACCTTCCTACCACCATCATGATATCACGATGTATATAAGCTTAATGGTGAGCAAAAATATAATGAACTTCTTTTGATAGGAGATAAAAATAAGAATTGAAGCTCATATACCAATCAACAATTCCAAAACATTGTTAGTATAAATATTCATGTGTGGTCGACATTTACACACAATTCCAAAACTTATGTTCAACCGATTTCCTTATGCGTCCCAATAATTGACAACCTTCCTACCACCATCATGATATCACGATGTATATAAGCTTAATGGTGAGCAAAAATATAATGAACTTCTTTTGATAGGAGATAAAAATAAGAATTGAAGCTCATATACCAATCAACAATTCCATGGATAGAGAACACCCTCTGAATCAAAGCAACAACATCAAAAAAACCTTATTACACCAAATTACATTAAATTGCAATGTGTGAAATGAAGCACAAATATCACGTACCCAATAATCCAGGCTCCACCAGTAATAAAAGCAACAACTGGTTTTGGACCACTGCTATTTCTAGGTAAATACAAGTCAAGCCTGCAAAAGAAAATAAGCTATTTATCAAAATTGCAACCATTGAAGGAATTGATAAATGTACAGAGATAATTGAAATAAATCCTACCTATTTCGCGGTTTATCTCCATAAACTATGCTTCTGCGTATATGACTGGAGAAGAAATAGTAATATCCAACTATAAAACAGAAGGGAGCAAAGGTCGAGTGATATTAATGCATTTCAAATCAGAATCTGGACACAAGTAATTAATTTTAAGTATGAAAAATGTTATAGATCACAGAATTCAGACCTTGAATAAAGCCTGGAAAAAGAAGTACTGCATAACAACTAAGGGCAAGAAATCTTGTAATCCATTTATAGCCTACCCTGAACAGAAATAAATGATCAGACAGCATCCACAACTGGTATATGTGAAGATAATAATCACGCAAAACAAAAAAACAGAGATGTTAGGGTTCATCTTAAAACCAACTTCCATTAATTGAAGGTTCTTAACAGACGTATAAACTGCACCATAAGAATTGAGACAGACAATATGGGACTTTTCAAGAGGATATACAACAAGACTTCCTATCAATTGCATTACCAATTCAAATCAGTCATACACTACAGTGAAAAACCTCAAAAACCCACTAAGAAACATCATTTTGTAGGTCCTGTTTGGCAGGTGAGAAATTAGGCCAAAGAGCGGATAGAAACAATCTGGTGTTGAAATAATTTTAAAAATAATGTGAACCACTGAATTATTGCTCACTTATTTCTAAACATTTGTTCTCTATCTCTCTACGATCAAAATACCTGTCACTTTATTTCACACCTATTCTCATTCATTATTCTTAATTTCATCCATGGTAATTCTATCCTCTTTGCCAAACATAACACTAGATCCGTATTGGAACCACAGGTATCTATCTATGACTAACCCCGTGGATAAGTAAAGTATCAGTTAATTACCCAAACATGCAGTTTCATCGATCCTGACATCAGTCAAAGAACTCAAACTACTTGTCACTTGTGTAACCTTTGATGTTAGAAATCACCATTGTTGAAATCTTGCACTTATATATACATTCTATTTTGGTGAATGCAGGATCTCGAAGCGAACAAAAACGATACGAGAGGATATAACAATACCCGAGGTATCCGAGCAACTTGAAGCCAAGGCGAGTCAAGAGAAAGGTCTCGGCGGCGACATCGCGGCCGAAGGAGGAGCGGACGGCTGTGTCAGTGTGATCGGAGACACAGGGGAAGGAGTCCTGGCTGGCGGCACGGCGGCGGCGTTTCTGATTGAAAGAGTGGCGAGGGCGGGAGGGTTTGCTGCGCGAGGAGGTGAAGCTGGAGGCCCTGGGCAAGGGCGGCTTGAGGGACATGTCTCGGAAGGAAGTGGCGGAGTGGTCGAGGAGGCTGACGGAGGGGTCATTTTCGACTTCTTTGGGTCGGAGGAATGCGGAGGAAGAAGTTGAAACGGCGGAATCAAGAGAACGGTTGGGTGTGGGAAGGATCTGAGATGGCATTTTGCGTTGAAGCGAATGCAGAGTGTGAGACCGAATCTTGTCCGTTACAGAGAGGATTATTGGAAGATGATACAGGTATGAATTGCGTGAGAGAGAGAGAGAGAGAGAGAGGGAGAGGGTTCGCTAGCTCAACAATTAAAAATGGGAGAAAGAAATAAAAGAAAGGTGGTGATTGGCTTAGGTTCCACAATGTGGGGCCCAGGTGGGATTTTGAGTTCGGCAAATGAGGTGCCTCCAACTGCTGCAACAGATAACTCCCACTTCTAATGCTTTATTTCTTATTCAAGACCACTTCAAATCTTGATCAATAACTCTTCCGTACTAAACACTTCATAAAATTAAAATCCAACAAAAATCTGTTAAAAAATTTATATGTCTTAATAATACACAAATATTGTCGTAAATCCTTAAATTCTTGTAATTATTCAAACAAAAACTAAATATTAAATAATTTTTATATTTTTAGTCTAACAAATATGACTGTTACTTATGAAAAATCTTTAGGAAATCTAATTACATAAATGGCACTTAACTTTGTATTGAAGTTAACTTTGCAAAAATCAAACCCTGAGTATTTCTTTAGTCTAACAAAAAATTTAAATGCACACGTGCTTTTAAAGATCATAATGTCATAAAACTGATTTTATTCTCCAAGTTTATAGCTTCTCAATCTTAAAGTCAAATATAGTTGTAAATTACGTTACAATTCCTTTCTCTTCTTTTTATTATCATGCAGAGTGTTAATATATTTATTTATTTCAAATAAGAGTATTTGATTTTTGCATTCTATCCCACTAAACGTAACATTGAATATTGATCAATGATTTGAGTAAAGGTGCCGAACCAAAATTAATGGTTGAAGCTTGCAAGACACAGTTTCATATACCATGGAATTTGAACAGATTAATGTTAAGAAAAACACTATTTATCTGGTATATGACTACTGACTTGGATTTGGAAGTAGTAAGATAACCTCTTAAATGTTTAGATTATCTGTTTTTAAAATAAATTAATTACTTGTTTGAAAAAACTTTATTAAAAAGTGGCCAAAAATAATTATTTTCTGAAAAATAAATTAGGGATTTCTTGTTTCATCCTCTTCTTTTATTCAACTAAATAATAATTTTATAAAAAAAATAGGAACTATTTGTTTTAATCATCCCCTTTTATTTTGAAAATGTGCAGATGAGAATAAATAGTTTAATGTTTTTAAAACGTATTTGATATTTTAGGAGAGTTAAAGTTGTGGTATGTAATAATTATTTATTTCCAATATATTATTTATTTTTATTTTTTTCAATTTTAAATTAAATAATTTTCAATTAATCTAAAAACACTAATATCTTCTAATGGAAATAATAAAAATCTTATAAATAATTAGAATATCTGATTATTATATAAGTAATTGTTACTTAATTATAAATTATAATTAATTTTTTAATGAGATTTGTTATAACAACATCAATCGTAATGTAATATTATATATATATATATATATATATATAGTAATATTTTATATCTCAATAAGTATTTAAAACATATGTAAAAACATATAATTTTCACAATGATAAGAGTTTTATAGTAAAATAAAGGATTATATATATTTTTTAATATTTTTTGTGAATATTGAAGATCAGTTATTTGTAAATTAATACTATAGAAAAAAAAATTCATACAAACAATGAGTCTAGGATTTGACCAATAACTATAAGACTCAACTTCACTTTATCAGTCCTATAAATTCACATTCCACTTTTGATGATTTATTGTAAATATCAAAAGTTACTTCAAAAGTAATTAAGTACTTGAATATTTCTTATTAGAAATAGTTATAATTTGTTTCTTGAGAATTTCAGACATTTATCAACCACAAAAGAGATGTATGCTCACTATCTAATCATAGCAATGTTGAGCATAAATTGAATAGTCCCTAGTTTGACCTATAAATATCCTAATTCAAGACATTATTTTGACTATCCAGGTATTCACCTACTTGGTAAATACTTCCTTAAACACTCCACCATCGTCCTTGTCTTTCATCTTGCAGCATACCAAACGAATACGCTTATATATTAGTATGGTCTCAAGTCAGTTCAACGAAACCCTAAAAATTTCTCAACTAACATACTTTTTGACATTTTCAAGGATCACATTGTTAAGAATCATCTCAAAGATTCAACATTTTATGAAACCAAGTACTTGGACAAAGGCAAAGCTAAAGCATGGAGCTCAAAATAGAGTCTTAGGCCTTGTCTTAGTGGGTGTGAGTGAGAGTGATCAAGATGAAGGTAAACATGCACAAAGCTTGGAAGAAACACATTGACACACTTAAAAGCTGCTTAACATAAGTAACTAAGTAAAGCAAAAGCATTTTGAAAAGTCAAGTTTTAAAAATCCAATTTTCAGGATAAAATAAATCGATTTCAGGAATCTGAAATCAATTTATTCGAGGTCTGTACCAAAACTGAAAAATTGTTTTGCGAAAACAGTTTTGGGCGTTTTGTTTTTAAAGACCTAGACCTTCTTTGAGCGATTAAGGAACAAATTACAAACGTAATATTGAGAGGAAAATTGTGATCAAAGTGCTAGTGTTTTTTTTAGAGAAAAAGTTTTCTTGATTTTACAAAGATTCAAAGAGGCTTTTCTTGAAGAAAGAAGAACTTGAATGTGTATTGTGCCATTGGTTCTTTTCAAGCTTTGGGCAGATTCGTCTTCATCGAAATCATGGGAACTTTAAACTCAATCTCTTGAACCCGTTTTTGATTCAAGTTTTGTGTTTTGGATTTGTTTCATTGTAAATTTTGATTCAATTTGTGTAATTGATAGTGCTATAGGGTTTAGCATTGGGTTTTTCTAAATTGGAGGAACTGCAGGGTGTTTGTTCTTCAATTTGGTAGTGTATTGTAATCTTGTAGGGTGCAAGAACGTGTCTTGATTATAATTGAGAACAATTGAGAGTGTTTAGTGGAATTTTTCTTTCTAGGGTTCCAAGAAAGACTAGACATAGCCCTTGAGGAATGATGAACTAGTATAATTGCTTGTGTTATTCTCTCTTGACCCTTCTCTCCTCATTTTTTTATCATCACTGCATTGCTTATTGTTCGTCTTTCATCATAGATCCATTATTCTATCTTTTCTGTACTGGTTTGTGTTTTGTACTACACCTAATTTTTAATTGCTACAAAATTGTTCTTTTCATCATATTGACATTGTAAACGTGTGAGGTTCTCGCCACTGGTTTTGATCAGTTTTTAAACTACATAATAGATAAATTTTATGCATAATTATTGGTACCTGATTTGTTGTTTTAACTGGTATTTTTCAAATCTGATTTGTGCCTTTAATTCATTAAGTGCCTAGATCAATTTTTTTATTGACTTTCTTGAAAAGTATTAATCTGTATAACTGGTATATGTTTTGCATATCTTCAAACTGCTCAGGTCTTTTCTTTTGGAAACTGTTCTATTGTTGCATATTCATATTGCATCTGTTCTGTTTTAAAATTGCATTAAAGAATGTGTCATTGCTATTTTTGAACCAATTTTTATTGCACTGTATTTGTAATTTGTTTTAGGATCTGTATTGGTTTATAGTTGATTTTCTTTTATGTTCTTTGATTCAGTGTGAGCCATTCAATTTGTCCTTGCATCATTGGTTTTGCTTCTTGTGTCTTAGTCTTTGGTGATTGTTATTTTTGTTCTTGACTGGTTTAATTTTAGCAACTGCAGTACTATAGTGTTAGCTTATCTAGTTTTGTCAAATATATCAATCCCTTTATTGCTCTATTACCTCATTTAACTACATCTGATTTACATTTCTTTTAGTAGGTTCTATTGGCCAATTCTTGGCAGTTTTGTGACTGATCTGGAGATCTCATTGGTGCTGGTCTATTGTCTCTAATTACAGGAACATCAAAATTAAAGATGCTGAGTTGATCATTAACATCTTGCTTTAGCATAGTTAATTTCTTGATGTGATTAATCTTTGATTGGACATTATATTATACCTTGGTTGTTTGTGTACTGTTTTTGCTTAAGAAATATTGTTGTGAATTAATTCTGTTGTGCTATAGATCATCATTGTGTTCAATATTGATTTTGTTCATTCTTCCAGAAAAATAAATCAGTTTATTCGTGTTCAAATCGATTTAATCATTGACTATAGAGATTTATGAAAGCTTTTCATTTTGCAAAAAACGTTTTCGTCGTTTTTTAAGTCAAAGTTTTATAAAGTTCAATTCACCCCCTCTTGAACTCAGCCTAAACATATTTTCACACATAACGTATAAAGGTAACTTTCTTTTATCTAAGTTCATTGAATAAAAAAATTATTTACGTGTACTTTATTTTTATTATTACTTTTATGCATTTCTTCAAATTATAAAAAGATTATGGTTAAAATAATATGAAATAAAATGAAACATAAATTCAGATAAGAACTTTAAATAAATTATTATATATTAGTAAGTATATCACATGTAAATAAAATAACAAAAAATAAATTAATAAGAAGGATTAGTGAATGATAGGAGATAAATTAAAAGACAAGTATAAATTTAATAAGGATGACTAATGGGTTTAGTGATGGATGAAGGCTCAGGCAAGGTTCAGTCACCAGAGCTATGCTCAAACACCTTGAAGCTAGTGAAGAGTCAGAGGTACCTGTGTAGATCAAAATGCTGACTATTCTGAGCTTTGAGGATCTTTTGATAAAATTGTAAAAATTAGAATAGGGAAATTTGATTTTTGTTAATAACCCTACTTGCCTTAGGGTTTGTAAAGACACCTAGGTTAGGGTTTTAGGGTGCCTAGAACACTTGACATGTGACGCATTTTTCATTAGAGGATGATGCATGGTGTTAGGGTATGGAGTGGCTTGCTCCACACGCTAGGTTACCCTAACCCAAGCGTGTGGTGTAAGTTAGGGTTTCTAATACTAGCTTCTCCTACATGCTACTTGGATAGCTTGCTAGGAAAGTTGGGATTTCTAACCCTAGCTTCTTCTACATGCTACCTAGATAGCTTGCTAGGGAAGATACTAGCTCATCTTTTCTTCTAAAAATAAGAGGCTTAGGAGCCTCTCTTATAAGCTTGATTACCTTAATGAAATATTGTTGAATTTTCCGCACATTGGTCAAGTTTCTCATTGAGTTTCTTCTCCAAGAAACTAGAAGCTCTCTCTTGAAGGTTGTCCTAACCTCCATCAAGGCTTTCATCACCTAAATCACCATTTCCACCATATAACTTCCCTTTCACATCATCTTCCACGGTGCTTCTTTCATTATCCATTGCTTCCGCATCAAGAGAAGCTCCTTCCATGACATTTGTTCGGTGCAACTAGGCTTGTTCATGCGCTACATCACTTGGAGCGTGCACAAGAAGCTAAAGCACTTAGGAGTCTCTCCATCATTTAGGGTTTAGACCTTGTGACCGAGACCATTCGTGGACAACCTGTGCAAGAAACCAGCCCTCAACCTGGATGAGTTGAGATACAGAGCAGCCAAGTTTATGCAGTTGGAAGAACTGCGAGAATTTTGCAATCAAGCACGGTCTAAAATCAATTTGGATAAGGGAAGAGATAAAGAAAGAAGTGGTTCACAGCATTATCCCAAATAGAAGGAATCGAGGACCCCCAAGTTCTCCCATTACACACCTCTGAACATTGATAGAGGAAGGATCCTAGAAGAGGTACTAAGTGTCGATCAGATACTAACTCTCCAAAAAATCCCTACACCACAAAATGCCGACACCAGTAAACACTACCGCTACCACCAAAATTATGGGTATAATACCGAGGAGTGCATCGTGTTGAAAGATAAGATGAAGGAGTTGATACAGGCTGGACATTTAAGGAGGTTTGTACAAAATATAACCTAGCACTCCTCTAGACGAAGTCCTAGAAGGAGCCTAAGGAGAGAGGAGCACAACGGTCCTCAAGAAGCAATGGTTCAAGGTCACCTAGGCGACGAAGTGAAAGAGAAAGTCGTCGAGGAATTCTTATCCAAGGAGTTATCAATACTATAGCTAGAGGATTTGTAGCGGGAGGCTCTTCGGCCTCCTTAAGGAAAAGGCATTTGAGAAATGTGCAAACTGTGAACTTGACTTCTACCCGTCTGCAAAGAAGGATGCTAGGTATAACCTTCACAAATCGTGACTTTAAGGCCATAGACCCAAAGCAAGACAACCCCATGGTCCCATGGTCATAAAAGTAACCATCGAAGGCTTTGCCATGATAAAGATCCTAGTCGACCAAGGGAGCTCGGTTGACCTCAAAGAGTTGCAAATTTCAGAGACCGAGATCCAACCTTATAACGATCAGATTGGACACCTTCTCATTTAACAAAGCATTAGACTTTAATGCCTGCTTAAGGAAGACTTTGAGTCAGCCAACTTTCTCTTCAAGTATCCTCAATTTCTTTGGTTGACTCGCAAAAAACTTCATTTTTCAAAAGGCGAGGTATAGCTAAAGCTCTAGCTTGGAGCTCCAACCAGTCTGTCATTAGATCTCCCTTGGAGGTCATGATCAACACGTCATTTTCCATTATGGTAAGGGAGATATTAACACCCTCGTGGAAAGCTAAGTCATGGGAGACTAACTCCCCTCCCTTGTTGGTGCCAACTTCGAGCATTGAAGTCTTCGCCCTTTTTGGTGATCGTCAAGGAGAGGAATGCCTCCCCGACTTTTCTTTCATCTTGTGTTTTTTCTCAGTAGCGGGAGGAGGAAAGAGATCAACGGGGGGAGGTCGAGGAAAGGGCTCAACAACCACCCCAGAAGGCTCAGCAACAGCCTTAGCAACCGCTTCTCGCTTCCTCTGCACTTTCTCTTGACGGATCTTCTTCAACACATCAGTTGGGTTGGGACCTAGTTGAGCCATAATTCCTGAAAAATGCAGAAAGGTTTTATCAAAGTTAACACTGGTTGAGAACCATACAGGGATATAATCATACATACCGCTCAAATCTACCTAGCGCTGGTTGCAAAGATAAAGCTTAAAGATTTTTCGTGTAGGCGATTCCTTAGAAGCCTATCGAAAACGTAAAAAATTTTGTGATTGTCATCAGTCACTAAGGACCTCAGTTAGTAAAGATATCGAAGAGGGTCTCTTGTCCAATACAAAGGAAATTTTGGGATATCCCCATTGAAAAAATACTTTCGACCAGCCGACTCGATGGTTACTCAAAAGAAGCCAGTCTTAAACCTTTTGCAGGAAATAGTACAAGGGAAAAACAAGGCGGACCCAGACTGACTCACCAGAGATAACCAACGAATGGAACTAACCGGTCTGGAACTATAATAATGGAGGAAGGACTGTGGACAGGGTCGAAGACTAAACATCTCACACAAAATGTGAAACGCTTAGAGATAACCCCGAGAGTTGGGGTGCAACTGAGTAGATGCAACATTCAATACACGCAGCACACCCATGGTAAACTCGTCGAAGGGAAGGCGGACATGGGAGTCAGTAAAAAAACTGATACATATAGAAGAAATCTGACTCATTTCCTTCTCGGCCATGACAAACATTATCGATGATCGAGCACTTCTCAACAAACATCATCCCTTCCTCGGTGCCAAGAGTAACCATGGTGACACTAGCAGCAAAATACTCTAAAGACTTAAGCCATCTATACTTAAAGCACTGGTTGGTAAGTTGGGTACTAACCCAATCATACTCAGTCCTAAAGAGGATCACTTAACATTGTCCCGTCCGAGGAGTTCTAGATCACGTTAGCATCATCAGCTCGTACCACACTGGTATTAGAGGACGATGAGTCCCTCTGAGAACTGATCGACTCCTCAGGCACATTGTCGAATGGCTCAAAAGAAGGAGAAGAAGAAAACATGATTACCTCAATCTGGAATGTATTCTTTGCACCTTGCCACTATTTTTTCTCAAGACAAGTTCTCGAACCTCAAACACAAAAAGCTCAAATTGAAGGTAAACCTTGGGCCAACAACCCCAGTTATACACTTTCAAATGAGGATTCATGACCTTTCGACTCCTCACTATCATATTTCACAAATCCCAATAGGGCATACGTCAGTCACAACCCTTCAGTAGCCCAAGGCCCAATAACTCTCCAACCTCAACTGTTAGATTAAGGGCTTTGTACTATTCAATCTGGAAACGAAAACCCATTAAATTCATGACATAAAGGAACATTGAACATATCGGGCAAGGACCTTTAAAAAGCTTCTCATAGCTTGATGACTACTCAAGCTTGGGGGGCAAGTGTACTACTCAGTCAAGGCAGTACTCGACCTTGGCAGGTTGTCGATCATCTAGGCCGATAAGTTAACAGTCACTCCTATTATTATATACCTCGGGTTATGTGTCATCCTTCTAACAACAGAACAACTTTTTGTGTGCTTTACGATTCCCCTCTGACAAAAAGTGGGTTGCGTGTACTTTACATCTTATTGACAAAACACGAAAGGTAATTATTATGTGTTAGAACAAACATCACCGTAAATATCAATGTGGCACAAGAGAATAAGGTACGTCTTTTCTGATAATAAATCATAAACTCTGATATTTGAGAACTGAATTTAGCATCGGAGTGTCTTTTGTAGGTACCTCCACTATTTCCATCAGTTGCCAAAAATTGAGAACCGAATAGGAGTTGCAAAAGTTGATATCAGGGAAGAATTGTTACAACCTTCTAGGTCCTGTAAGAACAATATGTTAAATAAAATATTAATAAAATATACATAAGTTTATTAAGATTAATATAAAAAGTGTTTAACCTCACTTATCTTTTAGTTTGTTATTTATATTGATTAAAGTGATAAAATAGAATTAGAATCATAAATATTTTTAAAAGACTAAAATTCTATAAATCTCTCTTGAGTTTATTTTCTCTCAACATCTTTTCCACTGACCTCCTATTTTACCCATCTATTTATAAGTCAAACTTTTATTTTATTTCCATTATTTTTCAAAGTTATGATTACATTTATTAAAAAAGAGATAATTCTTATCTCATTTTATCTTATCTTCTTACATTTAAAATGAGATTAGAATACTTTTTTAAATAATCATTTTTAAAAAATTAATATATATATAATAATTAATTTTTTTATTACTTTTATATAATTATATTTTTAATTTTTAAAAATTTTGCTAATTCTACCTGCAAATAAACTTATTGTTATAGTGTTATAATATGAAGCTATAGTGTGACTTTGGCTAAGTTTGTATAAGAAAAATAAAATAATTTTTATATTAAAAGAAATTAATTTTTTTTTCACTATAAAAAGATAGCTGATGCTCATATAAATCTTGTTTGTTTGCATTCGTTGTTCATTAATAAAACGACGAACCTGAAACCCGATTCACACCTCTGACCGTTGCAGACCACCATCGTTCGCCCTGCAAATCAGCTTCCCAACAACACTAAACACAATCCTAACCAAATTCCTCACCAAAATCCAATCCAAATTAACCCTAAATCAAATCAAAATGAAATTTCACAACTTGTAAAAATAAAAGGAGCAAATGAGACAGGAACCCATCTACAAAGACAACGATGTTGCTCTACCTCCAACGACCGACCACCACCTCCTTCGACGAACCCAGGCACTGCCAAAAATTAGAACCCCTTATTTATATATATATATATATATATATATATATATATATATATATATATATATATATATTCAAAGTGACACTTATTTCTTTTCCTGTCAGTGGGATACAAGATGTAAATGACGGGATGCAAGAAGCAATTGCTGAGATGCAATTACATGATGGGGCCCAGCATGTGGAAGCCTGGATGAGGGGATGCTACTCAAATGTATTGTTTGCTTGAAATGAGAATAGAAGGCTCAATTGTTAGACTATCATCTTTAAGTTCAGATATTGGCTACATTGTGTTTCTTTGTAAAAGGTTTATAAAGTATATTAAAATTTTGTGAGTTATTATGCTTAAATATGCCTCACTTAACCACTAAATCATATTAGTATGCTTGCCATGTTAGAATTGTATTTTTCTTTTATATACTTCCAAGTGCAAGAAAATTAAATTGTATAAATAATTTGAAAATGAATAAAATAGATAGAATGTTCAGTTATCAATTGAAGTGAGAGAAATTTCTCTAATAGGCTTCTTCCTTCAATAATTTGATTTTATCAAGAATTTCTTAATTCTTGTGGCAATTCTCAAGGTTTTATCAATCCTAGTGTTTGTAACTTACCTTTATGTTCTCTTTCTGTCTAATTGTAGTTCTATAAATTAGAATATCTATTTTCAATTTTGCAAATTTTAACGTTCATTAGTGATAATGACATCATGTTAATTTTAAATTTTTTTTCATCAAATTTCTTTAAATATGAATTGAGTTTTATGAAACCTTTTTCAATGATTTGGGTTCTAAATTGCATGTCAAATTGTGAATTTTCACCTTGTTTAGGAATGACCAATTCTAAGTTTTGTAGCATGACATCCATCCATGCCTTAGTTAGGTCCGAAATTCATTGCGGTTAAGAAGAATCCTCATCACTTTGATTGGATTGAGAAGAGAGTTAAAAAGGTTAAAAATTTTCACTCTCTATCCCTTCTTTTTTTTTTTTCTTTTTCCACCTCCTCATTTCCACTCCTCAAGAAATATTACTAGGCAATACTTTGGGCATTATTTGAATAAAGAAATTTAAAAAGATAATTTTTTATATAAAATTTGAAATTTGATGATAAATTATAATGTTTAGATAAAATGTTTCAAAATATTATGAGATTAGATTATTTAAAAATAGAAAATTTCACTTAAAAAGTGAGAATGTGAAATTATTCATATTCTCAAATTTATGTCTCTTTCATTTTGTACGCTCTTCTGACTTTGATTGGGGTTGTAATGTCTCTCATTTAACTAAGACCGATAATTGTAATAATTTGAAATGAAATCAATTTAAACACAATATATTTTGAATGTCTTGTAAAATTCTTTATCTAAATTGTAGAATAGGCCTGTTACTGGTTTAAGTTTAAAGTTATTATTATATGAATTTCTTCTTTTGAAAAAAAAATATTTTTATAAAATTTAAAAAAATATTTATTATTACTATTAATTTATTTTATAAATTTTTCATCTAATATTAATAAAAATTAATATTCAAATAGGATTTAGGCTAAATTATTGTTATATTTTAGTGACTTTTATTAAATTTGTACATTTAATTTAATCTGTAAATGTTGATTTTTTTTTCCTTTTTTAAGGGTTTTTTTTTGTGGATTAACCTATTAAATCCTATTTTACACTAATATAAGAATACTTTTATGTTGTTTTGCGATAAAGAAATTTTAGACTCTCTATGGTCAAATAATTGATATATTAAGTTAGTCAATTTTTAATACAACAATTCTTCTCATATACATTTTATCAAACAACTTCACTATCCAAAATTTATACTTCACATAATTATCCATAAACCTAACACAATTCAAGCATAATATAATTCATATTGAGTGTAGAATAAACCAATGCACAATTGTGGATTTGTTGAGCTTAATATTTTCCACTCTTGTGCATTCAAACACTTTGATGACACATATTTTATATACACATTTATAACTTTATTTTCCACCGAAAACACTTTTTACATGTTTTATTTTTATTTTTTTTAAATCATATACTCTTAGTTGTAATAGGTCAATCTACGTAATTTAATTTCATATTTTCAGTTTATTTGACTTTTGCTTACTCTTTTGGGCCATAATTGAGGTAGGTTGTTATATATATATATATATATATATATATATATATATATATATTTATAGGATTTCTTATGGGTTTGACCTCTTAGTTTTATATTGGACTTTTGTAATAAGGTTTATGGGTCTAATTAGATTCAACATTTATGTTGATAATGTTGTTCTCTATGTATTTGATGAAGTCAACTCAAGCCAAGTACAAATGAGGCTTGAAGATGGGCTTAATATTAATGTATGTTGTCTTGTCATGTGCATGCATTATATGTTATTGGAATGAGCTCTAATATTCATAAGTGACTTTGAAATATAAAACTATAATTGAACTAACTATTCCTTTTTTTTTTTAAAAAATGATTCACTATAGTTTTTGACTATTTAATTAATTGATTGTTTGGTTGAATTGATTGATCATCTGTTACAATGGATTGACTGCTATTTCATATGATTGTTTTTCTTGTTTAATTAATTGATTTTCTGTTGTGTAAAACTAATCCCACAATAAATTGTTTCAATTAAGAAAATTCATTCACTCTTTCAATCTTTTTCTTGATTTTTGCAAAAAATTTTAAAAATTCAATTCACCTCCTTCTTGAACTTGACCTAAAACTCTTTTCAATTAGGCCCATTTGTACAACACTAGTTAGAGCTTATATAAATCAATGGAGCTCTAAATAAACAAATTTATTTAATTTGATTACCTTTTTCATTTTTAGAACTCTCTCTCCTTCTCCTTTTACTAAATTTTCACATATTCCATTTCATGTTTTCTTCTCTTTTGTGTTCTTTATTCTTCATCCATGGAGAACTAAATCTTGAGATTTAATCCATCGAATCAAGATTATACAATTCAAATTGAGTTTTTCACCAAATTTTTTAATGCTTCAAATATGTTTTTCTTCCCTCTAATTTCAAATTTGCATTGATATTAATTTGTGTTTCTAATTTTTAGAATTCAAATTAGGAGTAAATTAAATATTAATTTGATAATTATATACAAATTAGATGGAGTGATATTTTGATTTGAGTCATAGTTTTTGTTCAATTAATTTATTTTTCATTTGAATTAATTAATTGAACATGTAGAGAACAGTTGAAACTTGAATCAAAACCTTTAAAGAATTATGATATGAGGAATTATATAATCTTGAATTTGTGGATTGAAGGTTCTTCCATTTAATATGTCTTGTTTCTTGAATTTAATTTAATTTAAATTCTTTTTATGTTTTTCGATTTCAATTTTGTTTGTTTCATTTCCTTTTTGCTTACGCTCTTAAGTTGTATTTTTATTCTTATGTTTTAAATCAAAATCTCTAAAATAACTTTTTATAAAGAAAATTAAAGATTGAATACAATAAATATGTATTCTTATGAATCAAGTTATGTTATGCTTTATAGTGTAAATTTTATGGAAAGCTTAAATGTTTTCAATTTGAAAAAACATTGAATATCACACTCCTATGAACCAAAACAATAAAGCCTAAGAAAAACAATATGAAATCATAATAATTTATTTATTTCAAAGCAAAAACAAGTGTGATGGTTTGAACATGATAAATTCTCTTGATTTTTACATCTCGCTGAAATAGTAAAGAAGACAAAAGCGAATTAAAGCATCGAAGTGGTGCAGAAAACAATGACTAATTGAAAATGTCACGGGGAAGAAAAATATGTGTAAAGAAAGAAGAAATGTGATTGTATAGTTCATGGCTCATTCACAACAAAAATAAGAGTCATTCCCAACAAAAAAGAAAAAGAGATAGACTTATATTTTGAGACCTTTTTTTTTTTTACAACAGAAAGACTTATTATAACAATTTTAACATTAATGAATAGTAATGAGTAGTGAGTGACTTACTATAAGAGGTAAATTAAAACCATCATAGTAAGTATTTATTATGTTACTTCAAATTAGAATCAATATAGGAAAATTTATCATGTGTAGTGCCTTACTTATTATGATGGATTGATTAGAACTATTGTAGCCAACACCATATATGGCCAAAGCTATATGACTAAAACCAGATAGTCGAGATCACCTCAGCACATCTAGCCGATGACAACAAAATTAATCGAAATGGTCTTGGAAGCAATGCTAAAGACATTCACTACAAGAAAAAAACAAATTAGACACCAATTTTAGCTACAAAATAAAATAGTTGCTAATTGTGACCAAAATAACCACCAAATTAAGGTTTAGTTGCTAAAGGTACCAATGGAAGCTAATGTTAGATACCAATTAGCTTGACTTAATTGGTCACCAAATTCAATCATTACTTTTATTTTGTAGTTATTTAACAACCAAAACCTAATTTGGTGATTATTTTGGTCACAATTAGCAACCATTTTATTTGGTAGCTAAAAATTGGTGTCTAAATAGCTTTTTTCTTGTAGTGATTTAAAAAAATCGACGAGATAACATAATTAACAACAACACTAATATTAAATCAACTTCATAAATCAACCGTATTGTCACAACTAATACATGGTTAATTATAATATTCATATTGATCTAAGCCCATCAGTGTAGAGGTCCAATAAAAATCTATAAATAGGTTGGTTTAAGACATGTAAACATTACGTTTTGATAGCATTTATTACTCTCAACTACCAAAAATTGACTTGAGTATAGAAGAACTTTTTGCAGGTATGACCCCTCATCCCAAGACTTGAGGAGGTAGTTGCAGAGTGAATCAACGAGATAATTCAAAAAGAAACTTTGTATGAATTCGAGACTAGGAAAAAGACCCTCACGGGCCATAGAAAAAAAAGGTATCATAATATGTTGTTATTAATGTCATTTTTTTTGTTAGTGTCATTCTTAATCTAGTTCAATTACAATTAACAAACTAGCTTGTCCCGTGTTTAATGGACTAATGAGAGATTGAAACTAAACAAAGTAGATTATCATTTTTGTCACCTTTTAGTGGATGAAAAGAAAGTGTTAACACTCTTAAGATTTTATTTGTTTTTGAAGAATTGTAGGTAGTTAATATTTGTATTAAAAGTAGTGTTTTTAAGGGGTTTAAGGAGACTTTCTTCTTAGAGTTGGATGGTATTAGGATTGGTATAACATAGTTAACACTTAACATCCAAATATTTGTTTTTTTCCAAAAAGTTAAAACAACTTTGTTTAAAAAGTAGGAAAAGGATGACTATTTTAAAACAATGCTTCACTTTTCTCTCAAAACAAAAATTCCAAATTTTATTTTTAATCATCTCTTTTGCTTCCACCCAAATCTCAATTAGATTGGTGTAGACTAAACCTATAATAATCCCACCACATAAATTTATGCACCAGATTTACATTTAGAAGATTCTCCTCTTAACACAAGTTTGAGTAAAATAAGAGTTCCAGAAAGAAGAGCAAACTTTCAATGCTAATATTCAACAACTCTCTTATTTTGTTTCATAAATCAAGAATGACTTTATCTATGAAACATAAACCATAAGACAAAAAAAAAAAAACCTTTTGCAAATGCTGAGAAAGTACCAAATTGTGTACTGATTTATTAAGAGTTCTTTTATCAATAATGCATTTTAACTATTATTTATGACTTCTTATTTTATTGAGAAATTAGTTTGTCAATAATATTGAATTAGCTAGAGATAAAATTAGGATAAATATCTATGCGTAAATAGCATTTTCTTATACTAGTAAAATAACAAAGAGGTTTAATATAATAACATTCTATATGGAATATAATTCCTCTTTAGATTTGTCGTACCGTGTGAAATTTAACTTTAACTTGTTAGAAATTTGTTTTTGGACAACACGTGAGATATCCTTATTATTTTTTCTATTTCAGTTTTTCAATAAGTCTTCTAGTCAAAGTAACTAATCGTAAACTTTAGGAGAAAGTATTTAAGTCGGTTTATTTTTTTTACTACAAGTAATATAAATATATTTGCAATTGGCCGTAGAGATGTAGAATAATAATGATATATTTTATTTCAATTTATATATTTTCATTCATTATTTTATCTTCCTTTATTATGTAAAACAACAATTGAAATTAGAGCTTTTTTTATTACGAGACCTATGATTCTTGAACTCCACAAAATTTGTCTAACATGGAAGAGAAATCTAATTTTATAGTAATGGTACCTCCAATTTTCAATGGTGAAAAATATAACACGTGGGTTGTGAGGATGGAAACTTATCTAGAGGTACTAGATTTGTGAGAGGCAGTCAAAGAAGGCTATATTCTTCCTTGTTCACTTGAAAATCTAACAGCTACGCAACTAAAAAATCATAACGAGAAGAAAACCAGTAAATCCAAGGCAAATACTTACCTATTCACAATAGTCTCTTTTATAATCTTTACTTGTATTATGTCTCTTAAATCAACCAATGTCATATGAGACTATCTCAAGACAAAGTATGAAGGTGATGACCGAATCAAGAGTATGCAAGTGATGAATCTCGTTAGAGATTTTGAGTCAGAATTTAACAAGGAATACTTTGAAAGGCTGCTAAACATTGAAAATAAAGTAAGATTGCTTGGGTATGAGTTTAAAGACTCCCGTATTATTGAAAAATTTTTAATCACTATTCCTAAAAGATTTGTGGCTACCATAAGTATCTTGGAAAACATCAATGATTTGTCCATAATAACCTTGGTAGAGTTATTAAATTCTTTGCAGGCATAAAAGCAAAGAAGGGTTATAAGGGAATCAGGTGTTGTTGAGGAACCTTTACCAACCAATCATGAAGGTGGTTGGAGAAACAAAGGTAACAATAACAAGCAGAACCAACAAAAAATGGAGGTGTTGCACGCAATAACAAGAGCAAAGGAGAAAGTTCCAAAAGAAAGTATCCTCCTTGTAAGCATTGCAACAAACTAAGGCATCCATCATTTAAGTGTTGGAGAAGACCTAATGCTAAGTGCAACAAGTGCAATCAACTTGGACATGGAGTAGTCATTTGTAATAACCAAATTGAGCAACAAGATGTACATTCTCAAATTGTAAATGAAGTAGAGGATGAACTTTTTGTTGCAACTTGTTTTTCCAACAATGTTTTAAGTGAATTTTGGCTAATTGGTAATGGATGCACCAATCACATGACTTATAGCAAAGAATTTTTCAAGGAGTTGAAGCCTTCAAAAATTTCAAAGGTCAAGATAGGCCATAGGGGTCACATTCCAATAAAAGGAATAAGAACTATTGTTGTAGCAACACATTCAGGTACTAAAACTATTACTGATGTTATATGTACCTAACACAGACCCAAATTTATTGAGTGTTGGTCAGTTGCTAAAAAAAGGCTTCAAGGTGTTTTTTTTTTAAGATAACTATTGTTTAATCAAGGATGCTCCAAGACAAGATCTTTTCAAGGTAAAAATGAGAGACAAAAGTTTCTCTTTAGATCCATTTCGAAAGGAACAAACAATATTTTCAACAAAGGAAAATATTGTTGAGTTATGGCACAAGAAGCTTGGGCATTATCACTATCAAGGACTTCTCAAGATGCAAAAAGCCACATGGAGAGCAACAAAGAAATTACAACTTATTCATATTTATGTAGGAGGACCTCTTAGAACTCCTTCACTTAAAGGTAGTCGTTACTACATTATTTTTTTAGATGATTCAACTCGTATGTGTTGAATTTATTTTTTTGAAGTTCAAGTTAGAGGTTATAAGCATTTTTTGGAAGTTCAAAGCAATGGTGAAAAATGAATGTGGCTTCAAAATTCAGACATTAAGGTTTGATAGTGGAAAAGAGTATACTTTGCATCAATTCAACTCATTTTATACTAAAACAGGAATAGAACATCAACTTACAACTCCTTATACTCCATACACAATGGAGTAAGTGAGAGAAAAAATAGATTTATTATGGATATGACCATACGCATGTTGCATGAAAAGAATTTGCCAAAAGATTTTTGAGCCAAGGCAACAAACACAACAATGTTTCCACAAAATAGACTCCCCACAAAAGTGATAATAAATAAAACTCCTTTTGAAGTACCTCTCTGACGTAGATCAAAGATTTAATGTTGCAATATGTGAACCTGATGACCATGAAGAAGATCTCAATAACCCAAAGTGGAAAAAGGAAATGGAGGATGAGTCATATATGATTAAGAAGAACAAAACTTTGGAGCTTGTTGATATACCTCGAAACAGAAAGGTAATTGGGGTGAAATGGGTGTGTAGAACCAAGTTAAATATTGATGGTTCAATTAACAAGCATAAAGCAAGGCTTGTTTTTAAGGGGTATGCACAAATTTTTGGTGTTGAATATTTTGACACATTTGCACCCGTTTCTAGACTTTATACAATTTGCTTGCTTTTTGCTATTTCTACATAAATTGGATGGAAGGTACATCAAATGAATGTAAAGTCAGTGTTCCTTAATGGATTTCTTGAAGAGGAAATATGTTGAGCAACCTAAAGATTTTGTTGTAAGAAGGAAAGGAAAACAAAGTTTATAGGTTGTTTAAAACTCTTTATGGCTTAAAACAAGCTCTAAGAGCATGGAATAGCCAAATACATGATTACCTCCTTAGTTTAGACTTTGACAAAAGTTCTTTAGAATCTGCACTTTATGTTAAGACCAAAGGTGTTGAAACTCTTGCTATTTCACCATATGTTGATGATCTTTTGATTATAAGAAACAACACAAAACTTATTGATGATTTCAAATTAAATATGATGCAAGCTTTTGAAATGATTGATCATGGTCTAATGAATTTTTTCCTTGGAATGTAGATTAAGCAGGGCGAGAATGAGGTTTTTATCTTTAAAAAATATATGCAATGGAGATTTAAAAAAAAAAAAATCAGCTTGGAAGATTCTAAGAAAGTCAAACTCCAATGAACAAAAAAAAAAGAAACAAGGATGATGAAACTAATGCAGTAAATGAAATACATTACAGAAGTCTTATTGGGTGTTTGATGTATCTTACCGTAACAAGGCCATATATTGTATGTTGTGAGTGTTCTATCTAGATTAATGCATTGTTCCATTAAAGAACATCTAAAGGCAATAAAGAGGGTTGTTAGGTACATAAAAGGAACTATAAACTATGGACTTAAGTTTCAAAAAAGTGAGAATTTTGATAGTGATTGTTAGACATTTTGATAGTGATTGGAGTGATTCCTTGCATGATATGAAGAGTACTCCACATACTGTTTTAGTGTTGGCTTATGAATTTTTTTTATGGTGCTCAATGAAACAAGAAATTATTGCGCAATCTACAATAGAAACTGAATTTATTGTTGCTACAATTGTTGTAAACTAAGTCTTGTGGTTGAAGAAAATTTTAACGGATCTTCTTAATATGGAGTAAAAGGAAAGTAGGAAAGTTTTTGTTAACAATCAAGCTACAATAATTATTTTCTATAGTCCCAATATACGAAAACTAAACATTTTAACATTAAGTTATTCTTCTTAACAAACGTATTGAAAGATGAAGTTGTTAATCTTATTTATTTTAAAACTAAAAATGAAATTGTTTATTTGTTTACCAAGCTACTTCCAACTAACATGATTGAGTTTATTTTTAGACTTCACACATAATATCTTTATTTTTTAAACAAATATTTTTAATCAAAGTAACTATTAGTAAACTCTTTAGAAGATAGTATTTTAATCCATTTAATTATTTTATTATAAATATAACAGCTAAAAATGCATAATATAACATATTTATTTTAATTCATATATTTTTTTCAGTATTCTATCTTTCTTTATTTTGTAAAATAACCTTACTTATAATCACATGGTTGTTGGTCAAACACAAATAATGTCATTAGAAGTTGCTGAATTTCCTGATAATTCAGAAACTCTTTCATTAGTATTTCAGAACAAAGAACAAACAAACAAGATGAACATAATTCATCATTTTTGAGTTATAATAATGACTTTTCAACTTTTACAAAACCCAATGGTAATTTAGGGTGAATCCATGGTGGTCACATGAGTCTTATCTAGCAGCTGTTGCAAGTGTCAAACGCCGACAGATAGAAAAATGGAAATAGCTACTCCAGTAACCCACCATATAACTTTCCCTTGCGTACCATACAATGTTGCACTGTTCTGTAAAAAAAATAAAGAACATAAAAATAAATAAACATAAGATTCTGTCAAAACATAGTTAGCTTATAGGTTTTGTACTAAAAAAAGTTGAGTCTTAAGGAGCATAACCAACACAAAGAGTGTTGAAATCTAAATTTATTTAGAAGAATGGAGAAAGGGTCAAATTTAGAATCTACTTCAAGAAACTATTTAATTTATTAAATGTTATCTGTTCATTTTGTTTTTCAAAAAATATTGTGATGAGCATAAGAAATAAAAGGACATGAATCAAGATGAATTTTTTTTTAGTATTTTAAAATTTAAATTAATTTTACTGTCCATTTATTAAAAAAAAAAAAACTGTTAGTATGCTTTGTACGAAGTCTTCTACCTAAATGACTTTACAATGAATGTTTTTAAAATAAAAAATATATATAATTTAGTATTTGATTAGAACAATGCAAAATTGAAATTCAGTATCATGTTTGTAATTCACTGATTACATAAATATTTTTTTTTTATGATTTTAATAAGAAAACGAGTAAAACAAGTTTCTTTTTTTTTTTATACAAGAAACTTAAATTTTTAAAGTTAACCAGAAAAAACAAATTTATTTTAAATTTAAGAGACTCATAGCATAGGTAAGGTAAAATAAAACATGAATTGTTTTAGGTCATAATGTTTTTTTTTCTATGTTTGACTTATGTTAGTTGACAGAATTTTTATTTTCAAAATGTGTACAATTTGTTCTTAATCAAAACTATTATTAATGGATAATAACAAAAATCTTCATGTGGGTAGGGTTGTAGTAATGAGCCGTGTGAGACATTAATGTATAGTGTAAAGTTGAAGGGACTACCGCATTGAGAGGTGCTGGTTTGAAAGGAGCAGATGGTGGTGGTAAAACCTTGGCAATTGGTAATTTTGCTGGAGCTGAAGATGATGGTTTAACTCGGGGAGTTGGTAGTTTCACTGGAGCAGTTGTGGGAGTTGTGACTACGGGATCAGGGAATGTAACAGGATCAGATATTGGAAATGCAATCACTGGAACTGGTGATTCAAGAGGAGCAAATGTTGGAGATATAGCCTCAGGAATTGGTAATTTCACTGGAGCAAGTGTTGGAGGTGTAGTCTTTGGAACCGGTAATTTTACAGGAGCAAATGTTGGAGATGTAATCTTAGGAACTGGCAATTTCACAGGAGGAGCAGATGTTGGAGATTTAGCCTTGGGAACAGGTGATTTCACAGGAGCAGATGTTGGAGATGTAGCCCTGGGAAGTGGTGATTTTACAGGAGCAGATTTTGGAGAAGTAGGCTTAGGAACGGGTGGTTTAATAGGAGCAGATGTTGGAGATGTAGTCTTTGGAAGTGGTGACTTAACAGGAGCAGATGTTGGAGATATAGTCTTAGGAACTGGTGTTTTAGCAGGAGAAGATGTTGGAGATGTAGTCTTAGGAACTGGTGTTTTAACAGGAGCAGATGTTGGAGATGTAATCTTAGGAACTGGTGTTTTGACAGGAGCAGATGTTGGAGATGTAGCCTTAGGAACTGGTGATTTAACAGGAACAGATGATGTTGGAGATGCAACCTTAGGAAATGGTGATTTAACAGGAGCAGAAGATTTTGGAGTTGCTGGTGCAGCAGGAGTTGCAGGAGGCTGAGTTGAGGGTAGTGGTTTGGTAGAAGAGGGAGAGGTGGCTGCTGCCACTGGTGGTTTCTTTGAGGTAGCAGGGGTAGCTGCCCCAATTGTTGGTTTTGTGGCAGCTGATGGTGTTGTGGGGGAAGCAGCATTTGGCAAGTTGGAGGGTGCAGCAGTTGTTGTGGTTGGTGGTTTGTTTGTAGAAGTGGGAGAAGATGCTGCTATTGGTGGTTTCCTTAATGGTGTCCCAGAAGAAGGGGATGCTGCAGTTGGGGTTGAAGTTGGCAACTTTGATGGTGCACCTCCTTGTGCCTGGGCACTTATTGAGGCTAGAGGGAAGCAAAGGCTAGCCAAAGCAAGTGTCCAGAACATTGCAGCCATTGTTGAATATGATTTGGTAGAAAGACTTAGCTTAATTATTTATAGGCTATGGTGCATGTGAATTATGGTAGGCTTAGAAGGTTGAGATTCAGATGTGAATGAGGCCATGGTTGCATGTTACTGAGAATGCAATTTTACCTATCATATCTACATGTGACCTATATGTTAGTACCAGGTCCCATGTTCTGTTAATATCTAATGAGCCATCATCCCAAGGTGGTTTTCACTACAAAATGATCTCAAAAGGACCCCTCAACATATTTGGAAATAATTGGTGAACAGGGATAGGTGCTTATCTTTTTTTATATATATATTTTCTCCTCAAATATACTAAATGATCCAAAAAAATGAAGGATGAACACCAAATGACATGTGGTGAAATAAAAAAAAAAAAAAAA
>Ga0209489_101949_pt1 | contig 42461 bp, 30 predicted proteins | sample SiratrowhiteBW_FD_187527 | JGI IMG/M metagenome (GOLD analysis project Ga0209489, IMG submission 187527) | Root nodule microbial communities of legume samples collected from California, USA - Siratro white BW (SPAdes) (version 2) | ecosystem: Host-associated > Plants > Roots > Nodule | place... | reverse complement strand
TTTTATATATATATATATATATATATATATATATATATATATATAATTGTGAGTAACTATTTTTGCTCTAGATATACAAATAAGAAGTTTTAACATATTTCAAAATCACAACACCTTAGTTCCAATTATGCGGAACAAAGAAAATCCCCACAAAAGTGTGTGTAGTACAATAAAACGCAAAAATCTCTCCACTTAACTAACCTTAATACCCCATTAACACATAAATATCATAATAAAGGGTAACCACCATTGTCAAAAAATTAAATAAAGCAATGAAGAAGAACATATATTGTTTAGGGATAATAACGAAAATAGTAAGATAAATTGGTACATCCACCAAAAAGTAATTGCGGACTCTACTTTATATTTTATATTAATACATTTATTTTATTTTTAAAATATATAAAATTGAAATTAATTTAAAAGTTAAATTTTAACCTATTAAAATGAGATAGTGCGTAGACTATGCAAATACAAACCCCACGAGATAACGTATTAGTTTTTGTGGAAGTTAAAGGTGATGTTAATTGTTTGTAAGAGTTTAACTTTTTGTCTCAATCACATCTTAAAATTATCAAAATACACTCTCATCCATATGAACTTAAAAAATTTAAATAAAATACAGCATAAAATAGAAGATGATACAGAAGTACCTTTTTAACAAACAAGCTATACCCTGTTAGGATTGAAAATAGGAAAATTCTTATTCAAAATTCGAATTGTTGTCTGAAGTGAAGTGTATTAGAATTGCTTATAATAAGCTTGGAATAAGTTAAAAGAATATAGACAAAGCCTAATCTCATGTTAATTTTGGAATTAAGTACCTTTAACTTTCCTAAAATATAAAGAATAAGTATTCTATGCATTACCATTTTCATCATGTACATTTTGATATATCAATATGGACCAGTGATCTTAAAGAATAGGGTTTATTCAAGTTTCAGCACTTTCATTGCCAAACTTTTGACTCATTTTTTTAAATTTACACCAAGAACATTTGGTTGAGGACATAGATGTTTAATACTATTTTGTCTGTTGATATTTTTTTTTTCTCTCACATCACGTTCTTTCTTTTTAGTTGTGCTTTTTGCTACGACATCCTAAAATTTGATCATTATTATGATCCTATAATCATAATAATTAATTTATTATCACGTTGTATGCTTATCATTAGGAAACAAGTCTTTAAATTTAGAAGACAATTAATAGACCAATAGTATTAAAAATAAGAGAGAAATGAAAAAAAATACATATTAAATACATCAAAACTAATAATAAGTTATCTCATACTGAGATCCAAGTAGATATCTTTTGAAATAGATTGGATGGACTTGAGTCGAGTTCGAGTATCATGTGATTCGTGCTCTAGTTTTCAAAGACGAAAAAGATTTACCTGCAAAAGACACTTCGATGCTCAAGTAAGTAAATGAATAACAGATTAGAGGTGTATAGGAAAATAGGTGAGCTATATAGTGAAAGTAGAAGGTAAGTAGAAATGTCTAAGTGGTTTGTCATTTTATATAAGTGGTTAACTGAGTATGACATCTGAATAAATAAGTACATATCTAAGTGATTTGTCATGTTTAAATAAGTTGTTTGTCACGTTTATATAAGTAGTTAACTAAGTATGACATCGAATAAATAAGTACAAGTCTAAGTGGTTTGTCATGTTTAAATAAGTGGTTAACTGAGTATGACATCTAATAAATAAGTACATGTCTAACTAATTTACCATGTTTATATAAGTGGTTTGTCATGTTTATTTAAGTGGTTAACTGAAGATGACATCTGATATGTCTAAGTGGTTTACCATGTTTAAATAAGTGCTTTGCCATGGAAAACCCAACAGGAAATATGGTTAACTCTCTTGGCCTAAGTGGTTAGCTCAGTAATAGTTTTGCATATATGGGTTGCAATTTTAGATTTGACAAAATTACCCTTCTGTATACAACAAAAGCAAATGCATTCTCTCTCTTTTGCTAGTGGGACCCATGTGAAATGGGAGTTACTAGAACAATGGTGTCAAAGTATCATTTTCTCTAAAATATTAGGTGACTCTTCTAATAAATTTATGAATAATAATACATCTGACATTTCTATTTAGAAATTTGTTGGTATTAACATTGGATAGAGAAAAGTTATACAACCTATTCAGGTTGTTTGGAGATTTCTTTTGGTTGGTTGAACTAAAGTCGATACTGATGGAACAACTAGAGGTTCTCTTAATCTTGCAGCTTATGCTAAGATTTTAGAGAAAGCATAAGTGAGTGTGTCGGTGGCTTTTCTTCTTTTATGTTAATTCAATTTTTCCTCTTTACTAGTTCATAAGAGTTATTTTGGCTATTGAGCATACTCAAGAAGTTAGTCATAAATGTTTATGGCTAGAAAGTGACTATATCTTAATTAAGCTTTCTCATCTTTGAAACTTGTTCCTTGGTCTATAATGGTACAAGTGTTTAACTTTTTTGTAAAGATATTGAGTTTACAAGTGTTTAACTTTTTTGTAAAGATATTGAGTTTAAAATTTTTTACAGGATAATCATTATGTAGATAAACTTGTTTCTTTAAGATTAGTTTGAACGTTAGTTTTGTTTTACCTAAACTGGTTTTATAAGTTTTCTAGTTTTGTTTTACTTAAACTAGTTTTAAAAGTTTTCTTGTTTTTCTTTTGCATAAATTTTGATCTAATCTCCATGTTTATTTATCGAAATTTGGAATGTGAACCTAATTAAAACGTGAAGTTTTATAGTAATAACTAACATGAATAAAAAAAAAGTCATATATGTAACATTCCATTAACACACGAAATAGAAGAAGCGTATAATGGTATATCTTTCTGTAACATTCGTACTAGTCTGATTTGTTAAATAATATTTTAACACGTTTTATGTTATAAAAAATAAAGTGTACTTATTTATTTTTTTAATAGATTTTATGAAGTATTCAAGAAGATCAATTTGTTAACAATGCGGGCCTCTTATTGTGTAAAATAATCAAGTAAATCATCTACCAATGCTGTGTTAGGAATACGTACAACAACAAAAAGATATCTCAGAAAATAGAACAAGTATCAGTATTTGCAAAAATAAACAAAATTCCCAAACCCTCTATCTTATCATAATACATTCGACTCGATATACAGATAAAATCCCATGTCTTCCCATGAATTCTTAATTTGGAAAGTTCATATCAAAGAAATCTCAAGCAGAAAAACCCCACATGCGTCACCTTGTGCAACTCGAGCGTCATTTTAGATAACCAAGGGAAAACCTCATACTGAGCGTGTAAATTGTGAATGAAATCTGCAAAGTTTCAAATTTGATTTATGGAAAATTCTCATGCAGTTCCAAGGACACGAACGTGATACGGTGGTCCACGACAGAAAATTGGCTCAGAAGCCGAGGTGGTCTTGGCACGAGCACGAAGAATGTCATTTGCATCATCAATCACTGCTGCAGCAAGTAGCGTATACTCTCCAGGGACAAGAAAATGTAGGCAGAAGGAGTGTTTAATTTGTTGAAGTGGGGGAATTTCCATAGTAATGTCACTCAGGACACCTGAAAAAGAGCGATTAAGGCAAGCAAATACAATGAGAGACCAATTAATGCATGCTAATTAGAAAAGTCAATCATGAACTTACAAAAGGTTTAATACGTATTTAATCCTGAATTTTTCTTAACGTTTAGTCTGTGTTAAGTGATAACGTGACATCTACATATATTTTTTGGATAAATTATGTTTGTAGTCCTTCATCTTTTTAAATAATTCAATTTTAGTCCCTCAACTTTTTGTTGACAAATATTTGTACCTTATCTTTTCATGAAATTAACTTTTACTGCACAGTCTTGGCCTCTCAACTATATTTATCATTGATTCTGGATATCCCATCATCAATTAAGACTAAAAGCAATGAAAATCATAGTTGATGGAACAAGACTTGTAAAAAATTTGTTGAAAGATTAAAAGTGAATTTCATAAAAAGATTATAGTCTAAGACTGGTAAACAAATGTTGAGGGGTTAAAGGCGAATTTTTTGAAAAGATTAGAGACTAAAATGTAATTTACCCATAATATATATGTAGTTGTCACGTCAGACAAATTGATGAGATGGCACCTGACATGGTTGATGCCGTGACTATAATAATGTCATCACTTAACACTTATACTACCGCCGCGAACTAAAATGTTAACGGAAGAAAAGTTCATGGACAATGAACAGAAACTTTTTTGTTCAGGAACTAACAGTAGAATTTTAAAAAGTTTAGGGACTAAAAACATAATAAACTCGTTTAGAAAAATAAAAGGAATTACCTGTCCATAGAACAGTCGCTTTTGTACCATCTACACAATTTTCCCCGGCTACATCTCTGCATGTAATATTAAGACTCATTTTGAGCATATCTTTAGTGTTATTACGAACCAGAACTTCCATTGGTGTCATTTCATGTGCAATCACTGAACCTTTGCAAGCAGCAGATTCAGATTCTTTATCAGGATCAGGTTTTTTTGATTCCGAACCGTCTCTAACAAGCCTGAAGCCAAACGTCAAGGGATCTGGAAGTAAAACATCCATGACTGATGTTTGGAGAGCAGCCTGGATAGCTTCTTTGATATTTAACTCTCCAGAACTGTTTCGTCCTGAATGCCATCGTACCTTGATCCTAGATATAAGGTTCTTGATGCAAGCATTTAGTTCAGCTTTGGTGTTCTTCTCCGAGAAGGATGCGTTTCTTCCTCCACCATTCCCATCTAACTGGGTATCCTTCATAAAAAAGGAATCATCAAGAACAGGTAATTTAAAATGCTCAAGGGGCACTAGAACCCTTGCTGAGCAATCTCTATCAATTCTTGTTTTAGGATACACATATTCTGTAGCAGCCTGATCAGCAAAATGGTTGTTCTCATTGCTTGAGTTCTCCAGTTTGACAGAGACATTGATTTCAAACACAACGTCAGTTGGATTAGATAACTCAAGTTCAAGGAATCGCAGCCCCCAACTTCCTCTGAAAGGATCTATTTTCACCAATCTGTCCATTTTTGTGTCTGAGTCAACATGTTCATCAGTAGACTTACTATTTACATCATCCAACTTTGGAAGACTTTCACCAACATGAGCAGGAAACTCCATTGAAAGAAGCTGAGCCTTCACAAAGGACAAGCCCTGCAAAACACAAATCTGCAGTGGAACAACAAGCCGTCTGCCAGGGGGCACGGTAGATCCAGTTGTTGGAGTATCTTCAGAGGTTTTCATTGGACCTGAAATAGATGTTGAAACATCACTGGTTGCATATATAAAGGACTTCACAAAAGATAACAATGGTCCTAACAGCACATGAAGCTACGAAATGAGAAAATAACACCAAGAAAATCATTAAAAAGCATGTATCTGCACAATACTTAATCCCAATATGCCATGAGATCGGAGCTATTGTTAATTACAGCATAGCATGCAAGTGAACAATGATATCGGATTAATAAAAGGGAAAAGGATGAAGACATGGAAAAAATAAAAAAGAGGGGCAAATTTAATTAAATATCAGAATCCAGAAAGAGAAAAGATTTGATCTTAATGTGTTCCAGTGTAAAGACTGCAGATTGAACAGACAACACAAGTCAATCCAGAAGAAAGCAAGAAATACTACTAATTGTAACTGAAGACAATACCAGCGTAGTGGATCAACAGCGATGGGCTGCTTCCATCTTTGGAATGCCTCATATAGTTCCCTGAGACAGTCCTCCCTGGACCAGCATCTGCATCCACCAAGCCAACCTGCCAGGCTCTCAAGGTCACAGGGAATGTAACTTCTGCACCAGGTCTCAGAGGGAGGCACGATTTCAAAGTTTCAGAAGAATATGAAATTACAGAATCTTGATTTTTCCCGGACAATGAAATATGTGCCTGCTCAATTGGAACAGTTCCTGCATTAGCCAGGCGAATCCACACATCCCGAATTTCACCTTCATATAAAATGATGGCTCCATCACCTCCAACAACATGTGATAGCAATAGTGGAAGTGGTGGTACTACAGATATATTAGGAACAGACACATTTTTCAACTTTGGAGATCCACAGCATCGAAAAGGGTCAGAAAGGACCAGCCCTTGTGAAGCCCCAAGAAGTAGATTGTCAACCTCTTTAAACAGATGTTCAGTAATAACACCAAAACAGTGAACAATACACCCAGGAATTGAAACTGGTCCCACTGATGTTGGAATGCCAGATAAGGTGATCACTTTTGAAGAATTAGGTAGAAGGCTTACACTCACAGGGAAAGCATCAAAATTTCCAGAATGCACAGATAGATAGATGCTATCAACCCTTAAATCAAAGCCACATGGGTTTGCCAATTCCACCAAGACCTCAACAGGTTCTCCAACAATCCAAACAAGCTCATGCTTCTTGGTATTATTAGACTCTCCTTTACTGAATGGCGTATAAATGAAAGGGCCAGAAGGAGCAGCACCGGCCCACCAGTCTTCTCTAGCAGAACTGCGCTTTATTATGTCCATTTGTGTTGGGTGGAGAGGAAAGGAATGCAGCCTGGAAGCAATGAATAATCATGTTGCTATTTTTGTTAGTTCTCCAAATTTGTGTGATTCAAGAAAATAGCATTTGGAAAACTTAATAATGATTCCAAAGCAGAAAAAAATGATAAGGATTTCCCACAGGAAAAATTAAATATCTCAAGATTCTGAAAACCCAGTTATTGTGATATACTTTTTTTTTTCTAACGCTATCACAAACAATTTAGTTATTATTCCATTCAAGAAAACACTTCAATCATTACAAAACAAAAGATAATATAGAAATTTTATACGTCGATCTGGCCCTGTAAAAGAAGGATAACGTAACATCAAAGAAAAGGTCCTTTCTTTTTAAGTTGTGATATTTTGTTAACTTGCAAAAGAGTTATGAAACTTAATTTTCATTAATTTAAAATAAAAGTCATCAACCTCTTATTACCTTTTTTTAGTAATATTCTTGTATGGAAAAGCTGAAAACAAAACCTAATAGTCAACACCATATGTTGGATGAGTCAAAATACAGTAAAATGGAATGCAGTTAAAGCCTTGATAGGGAATATTCAGAAAAAGGTAGTTATAAGCCGCTTTTCTAATAAATATCAGTCATCATTAACTCTAACTTCATTTTGCATAAGTACAAATTGTCATAATCATTGTTGTCATCGTTGTTGTATGACTTAAACATGATATGAGTTGTGGGATAAGAAATATTTAAGTGAATACCTCACAAAGGGTAAAGCAGGATCAGCACAACGAGTCCCTAGTGGCAACCTGTCAGCTGAATTTGAAAGTGCATTTGCAAGGCCATTTTGCCCAGCAGGTGTTATTAGAGGATAGTAGGATCTAAGGAGTCGTGCTGCTGCACTCCATGCAGTAAGAGGATCACCAGCACGGACAGCAGAAAGTAGAATTTCTCTTAATACAACCATCTGGAGGGTACTCCACTGAGACTCAAATAGTGAGACTGCTGATTGGTGGTTTGTTTTCCCACTATCAGCATGATTTGATACAATTCCACTCTGCAAAGAAGCAACACTTAAGTACTAATTTTATAAATGCACGAGCCTGTTAATAATGAAAGTCATTTCAAATATCAAATTTGTTTGAGCTCTGACTTTAGTCCAAGTTTTTTATACTAAACTCAAAAACTTTGGATAATTTGTGCCATCCACTAAAAAATTCAATACAAGAGGCCAGTAGGCAAACTCAGTCTGCACAAGTTATATGAAAGCACATATAATATAATAAAAAACGTTAATGGCATATAGTTGACTAACTAGCTACATAAGATATTCATAATTCAAAATCAGATAAATCCTTTCAACTCTTCTGTTTTAATAAGCAAAGAAAACAAAAATCAGATATAAGCAGCAAGGCAACACCATCATACCAACTAATAATGTCCAGTTTCAATGCAAATATGCCAAACCAATTATAACTATCTGCCCAATGCATAAATTAATTATTAGCATGCATATATATTTCAGGCATACCAATTGTCAACCAAAACTTGGTGTTCTGATTGGTTAGGCTTGGTAACTCACACTGTGCAAAGAATGATCAGAGAGAGATGATCTACTTTGAACATGATAAGCTTTGGTGGTCATTGCCAAAACTTGCATAGCACTAATTGCAGCCAATCTATTTTCTTGCTGCAGATATAACTGTGCAACCTGCCTTGAGAAAAATGCAGCTTTTCTATGGTATCCAAGACTTCCATACAGACGAGCTATTTCAATATATAATATGAGTCTATCACTTGCGTCAATTAAAGATTTAGCACCATCTGCAGCTGTGGTCAACAACTCCACCACTTCCTTGGCCAGCTCTCTCCTGTTGATTGAGAGAATTTAGATAAATTGTTGTAAAATGATGGAAAACAAGAATATTGCTTAATGAAATACTGCACCTCAAATTTCTTTAAAATTTGTAAATACAATGGCAAAGATGATCAGATTATAATGTCAACTGTTTTGGTTAATCAGACTCGTTGCTTTTGCAAATTTAATGTGTGAAGCATAAGCTGATATGTTGATCTAACTTCTAAAAGCCAAAGAAGTGAAAAGCAAAATTCATGTCGGAATGGACATGGTGCATAATCTGTATTTAAGAATACTCTTAACTGTACTTAATATTCACATCAACATAGTTCACTTATCACAGTAAAAGCTCAGAAAAGAATGTACCTGCAAAGAAACCTTGCTAATTTCAAAGTAGCTTCAAGTTCAAAAGTTAGGGGAGAAACTCTGCATAAAAAGATTAAGAACAATTAAGATAGACAACCAGAAGTAATTGGAATAATCTGCGACAGGTATAAATACAAAATATTAATATAATTAGAGAAACTGCAATTATGGAATGGGCATAAAGAGATCAGTTAATGAAAGCTCAAAGCAGAGCCTTTTACCGCTGAGCATTATCTTGTGACTTCTTGTAATTCATGATCACACTATTATAACGATATCTAACTTCTTCTTCCAGTGCTGAATCTTTTTGGCCCATACGGTCAATCTGGTACAATAAAATTAATTAATTAAAAAATAGAGAAGTGAATGCAGGTAAAAGTCACACTGTTCCCTTATCATGATAACTCGTAATCACCATATATCTACCATCCTGTTCTTTCCCTTGCACTGTCACTACCTCATTTTATAGAACTATTAAAATATTTATTTATGTTTTAAGTGAAGACGGCCATAGGTACTATACATGCCATTCCATAGTAGCTCCAGAAACAATAGTAGCACCTATGTTTACCTTTAGATTCATAAGAACTGCAACTGTCTAAATAATAAATCAATAACCAAATTATATCTGACGTTCAACATTTCCAAGTTCAGCTAATTTTGACCTTTAACCTCAGACCCTTATAATATATATCCATAATCCAGAGAAAACAAATGTTGGAAAGATTAATATGATTGTCTTCTGCACATCTCATCCTTTTCTTTCAAGTACTAAGATAAAGATCTTATTTAATTTGAGTGCTAATGAGGAGAGAGTGTAGTCATTAGAGCTTTTTCTTTGGCACTACGGCCCACTCACTAGTTGATAACTTATAATTACTTAGATAGTTACAAAATGAATACTTCTATTCTTCTAACATTGTGTGCAACTACATAAGCAATACAGCACTAGAAAGAAGTAGTTGACTCAAGCAGGTATAATAATATACAATTGCCAAAGTGCATGATCTTCGATTAGTTTTCAAATTAAAAACTAATCGCAAAAAGAAGTTTCAATTTTCAAAACAAATGCAATTTAATGCACAATGAACAAACCAAAGTGAACGAAGTCTATGGATTGCATATGCCTTCTCAGTGCTTCACTCAGTCCCAAAAAATACACAACACATAGATTGCATGACCATACAGGCCACAGCGTTAAATATTAAATAAAACAATACAGAAAGGAGAAGAAGAGAAAATACCAGCAAGGCACAGACACTACCCTCCAATGCTCCAGCATACCAGAAGTAATCACCAGTTAACCTGGAAAGTTCCAATGCAGTAGAATAATGAGCATTGGCATCGACAGGGGACCCTGCCAGCAAACAGTAATCACCAATGGTCTTCTGGGCACGCCCAAGCCTTCTCTTTTTGGCCTTGATAACCTGCATTCCAACAACACACTCGAGTATGAACCTAACCAAACTCAACCACAGAAGAAACAATCAAATCTAAAACAAAAGCAAATAGTTTTCACATAACACCACTAAAAATGCAAAAAATAAAATAAAATCAGGACACCTAAACATGAACACCTCCTCTGAGCTGAGACTAGCTTGAGAATCTAAAGGCGTCTTGAGAATGGTTCCGGAAGATTCCGCCTGAAGCACCCATTTCTCAAACTCCATAAGCAGTGACGCAGCAATCTCTTGCATCATAGTGTTCAAGTGGAACTCCAATGTAGGACGATCTGCAGGAGGAAACAACCTCAAATTTCCCCCCTTCTTACTTCCATCCTCAAGCTACAAAACCAAAGATAAAAATAAAAATACTATGAGACCATTTCATTTTGATCCATTTCTTCACTAAATAGCAAAAAACAGAGAAATTAAGGAAAACATATAACAATAAGATAGTTTCTTTTCAATCCATTTATTGACCAAATTGCTAAAACCAGAGAAAATGAAAGAGAAAAAACCTACAGAACCATTTTTCAGTCCATTCCTTCAATAAAGATGTCAAAAATAGAGAAATAAAACTATAAGACTACTACTTTTAGATCCATTCCTTCACTAAATTACAAAAAAATAAAAGAGGAAATGCAAGGAAAAAACATACAACACTTTTTCTTCAATCCATTTCTTCACTAAATTGCCAAAAACAGAGAAAATATAAACTACAGAACTTTCTCTTTGGTCTGTTTCTTCATCAAATTGCAAAAAGCAGAGGAAATAAAGAGAAATAAAACCTCCAGAAATTCTTTATCTTCTTCGATCATTTCGTCACTAAATTGCCAACACGGGACATTAAAGTAAAAAGAAAAAAACATAACAGTTCTGTTTCGATCCATTTCTTCACTTTATCACCAAAAACAGAGAAAATTAAGAAAGAAAAAAACTATAACATTGTTTGATCTAGTGTATCGAATTGCCAAAACAAACGAAATTAAAGTTATAAAATCCTCTAAGGCAGTCCGTTTCTTCTGATCCATTCCCTCGCTAGGAAAGTAAACCAAAATAACATTACATTATTATTGCATATTTTACCCATTTTTTCACTAAATCGCCACGAAAATAAGAAATTGAACAAGAAAGCGAAGCACGACCTGCGAATCGTTAGGGCAGAAGGCGAAACAGCGATCGACGAGGGAAGAGGGGAAGGACTTGCAGGCATTGGCGAAAAGGTCGACGGCGGTGTCGAGATCGGGAGAGGAAGGACAGTGGACGACGCCGACGACGGCGAGGGTTTTGCGGTTCGACTGAAAGTCCTCCCAGGGGCTGGGCGGGGCGCCGCCGAGGACGAACTTGAAGCGGAGAGAGCCGGAGTCCCAGGGCTGGACGGCGAAGGGGGACTTCTGGTGCTCGGTGTAGAAGGAGCTGATGGCGGAGAGCGGGATCGTGTGCAGCGGTAGTAGCATGGAGAAGTAGTCCCGCAGCAGGTTCGACGGCACCGTTCCGATCGGAACCACCGCCACCTGAATCATCGCCGATCCTTCGATGCTCACTTCCGGCTCCATTGTGATGGTGGTGCTTCGTTACTTCCTCTTTCCGAACCAACTTCACTGCAGAATGCTTATACCATCACCAGCATTTCAGAAAACCTGAAATTACTTCTCTATCCTCCTAAATTTTCCTATATACTTTATAAATAATAATTAATAATTAATAATTAACCAGCTTTAATATCATAAGTTTAAAATAAGTTAAAATATTAGAATAATTATTTACTCATTAATTAAGTAAAAAAAAAATAACTAAGAGTTATTAAAAAATAGTGTAAGAAGTATAGTGATTAATTGTTGTGTAGAAGGAAAAAGATTAGGATTGAGATTCAAATATTGTTTTGTGTGACAAGCGCAGAAAAGGTAGACTTAGGAAACAAATCATTATAGGAAAAACAAATTTCATTAAAGATAACATCTTTGGAAATATAAACACATCTAGATTTAGCCAAGCAAAGATATCCTTTATGAGATTTAGAGTAACCAAGAAATACACACTCTTTGGAACGAAACTCAAGTTTATATTTGTTATAAGGTCTAAGAAAAGGAAAACAAGCACACCCAAAGACTTTTTAAAAGGAGTAATCAAGTTTAGTTTTGTATAGAATAGTATATGAGATAGAAAATTGCAAAGAAGTTTGGTAACCGATTAATTAAGTACACAGCAGTTTGAAAAACATAATCCCAAAATTTTAAAGGAAGAGAGGCATGTTGAAGAAAGGTGAGACCTAATTCAATTATGTGTCTGTGATTTCTTTCAACAATCCCATTTTGATGATGAGTATGGGAACATATAAGCCGATGAACAATACCATAATTAGCACGAAAGGAGGTGAAAGATCGAAATTCTCCCCCTCCCCCTCTCCCCAATCAGTTTGAATACTTTTAATTTTGGGTTAGAATTGTAATTCAACCATAGCTTTAAAACTTTGAAAAACAGTTAGAGCTTCAAACTTGAGTTTTATAGGGTAAAGCCAAGTGAACCAGGAAAAGACATCAACAAAAGATACATAATAGAGATATCCTTCATTGGAGGGCACATGAGATGGTCCCCAAAGATCACTATAAATTAATTCTAAAGGAAAGTTGTAAACAGCGTCAAATAAAGATGAGGATAAGCGATGAGATATGCTAACACAATAGGAATTGCAAAAATCAATATTTTTATTTATAGAGTGTATGCTACATTGAGTCAAGACAAGACGTAAAACATGATCATTAGGATGGCTAAATCTAGCATGGCACAAGTTACTCGATTTGGAAGAATTAACAACAAAAGAATCAGAATTATTGCCTAAAACATAAATAGTGTTTATTTGAGATTTCTTGGACAAAACACAACTGGGTTGATTGGAAATCTTGAAGTCAAGAAAGGAATATAAGCCATCAGCTCCAACAATGCCACTGAGAATGACTTTATTGGTGGCCTGTGATTTGACATTACAATGATAAGGGTAGAATTCAAAGAAAACATTGTTATCAAGAGCAAATTTACTGACACTAAGAAGATTTTTAGTAATAGAAGGAACATGTAATAAATTGTTTAGATAAAGAGGAAATTTAAAATTTTGAAGACAAGAGGAACTAGAACCAAGAACTTGCAAACCTTCACCATTGCCAATTTAAATGTGATTTGATCCTTCAAAATGATTCAAATGCTGTATGTTTTGGGAGTCACCAGTAACATGAAAAGAAGCCCCTGAATCTGGTATCCAAGTGGAGTTACCATTTTCTTGACTAGCTGAATTTGTTAATAAGGCACTTGGGACATCAAGCGGAGGCGTGGTTCTACTTTGAGATGTGGCAGGATTAGTCCAAGTATTTGACTTGGAGTTGGAATTGAATTGATTGGTAGATAATTACAGAGGCTGATTGGTTGTAGCATCAAACAATATAAGAGATTCGTGGGGGCTGATAAGCAAAATCACCTATGTAGAAGCAAACATTGGTTGTGTGACTGTATTTAAGGTAGATTTGACACTGGAAATTGGCAAATCTGCCACGCCCACGGCCACCACGATGACATCCTCCCCTTTCAGTGGTGTTACGACCATAACCACCACGAAAATTGTTATTACGGACAAACAATCTTGGATCAACAATATAACTTTGAGTGTAATTAATAGATGGAAGAACTTTCTTTTGAAATCTGGTAGCTCGAGACTCATGGGCAAGCAAAAGTGCCTCAACCTCCGTAATAGGAGGCGTTTCAAACTTACTTTCAATAATAAAGATCATTGGTGCATAATCTTGGGGAAACCCTTCAAGAATAGCATCAAAGTATTCATATGCTTTAACACCACAACCAATTCCAGCTAATTCATCAACAATGGCTTTAATTTGCCTCAAGAATTCACGCATGGTCTTGTTGTCAAGGGATTGAGATCGGAGGTTCGTTCGCAGCTGCCTTACACGAGCCTTGGTTTGGATAAAGAAATGGTCATGAATTTGTTCCCATACTCGGTATGAATGAACAGCTCCAATAACTCTTGAAAAAATGGTCTTGGACAATGTAAACTGCAACCAAGAGAACAAGATTTGATCTTGGACCTCCCATAGATAAGCGGGATTAACATGCCCAGAAACACAATCTTCTTAGGTAAGAAACTTGGAGGGAATCACAGGATTCACCACAAATCGATGGAGTTTGTGGGATTTGATGACTGGTTCAACTTGTTGTTTCCAAATAAGATAATTGGAATCATCAAGTTTTATAATAATGGTATTTAGGAAAAATATGAGAAGGGAAAGGGAGGGAATTGGAATGAATCATGGCTGATTAGGATTAGTGTCTGACTCTGTATACCATATTAGAATAACCAAGAGAGAGATAGAAAACATAAGAAAGGTTGACTATTATTCAATAGTAAATTTGTTCTATACAAGAGAAAAGAGAAAGCGATATATGTAGGCTCAAAAGGTCTATATACGGTTGTAACAGACATAAGTTCAACCCAAACAGAGTAACTAAGAAACTGTTACAAAAATAGTTACACAATAATAAAACAATACTGATAAAATGCTGATATGATATATATTTCTCTTATGGTCACAAAATAACTTTTCAGGTTGTAAAAATGGTTATCATGCTTGTGTGTACATTAACTTTTTCTTTTGAAAAAAAAAATACCCTCACAATTACACTTCATTATGATTTATGCATTTTTTCTCGTGGTACTAAATGTTTATGTAATATTATTTCATATTGCTTTGTCAGCCTACTACGGGAACATACAACCTTCAGAAATTATATTGCATGCAGCAAAATAACGTCATGCATGGAGGGAACAATATCTTACAATTTTTCAATACAATAGGATTAAACACACTAAAAATAGAAAAAAAATATATTTTGAACAATAATTAAACACCCATGAAATAAAGATCCTAGAAAATCAAATAAATAAAGATTTTACATGAAAGGCTTAACAAAATATTACAATAGAGATCAAAGAATGTGGTTTTTTTTTTTTGTAATTTTTGAACATAAACTGACAAACCCCTGCACTATTTTTCTTTAGGATCTAAGCAGAGGAAACCGCGAACTGGACAGAACAGTTCAAAAGTACAATAGAATAAGAGGAAATTTTTCATATATTTCATGGATATTTAATTATTGTTTAGAATATATTTTCTTTTCTCTTTTTAATGTATTCAATTCTATTGTATTGAAAAATTGTAAGGTACTGTTCCCTCCATATATGATGTCATTTTGTTGCATGCAATGTAATTTTTGAAGGTTGTCTGTTCCCGTACTAGGCTGGCAAAGTAATATAAAATAATATTGCATAAACATTTCGTACCGTGAAAAAAGTGCATAAATCATAATAAAGTGTATCTGTGAGGGTTTTTTTTTTTTAAAAAAGTTAATGTATAAGTCGTGCTTCCTAGCATGACATCGTCCAAAAAAAAAAACTCCAAAAAATCGTGTCCACACACACGACTTTGTATGAGACAAAAAAAGTGTTACATTTTGAAGTCGTGCTACCAAGCACGATTTCTTTATCATAAAACGTGTTTCCAAACATGAATTATCCAATTATGTAATTTTTTAAATATCTGTCTATATATTCAGTTTGCAAGTAAATCTCCACCACTTTTATAAAAAAAATCTGTTTTTTATTTGTGGCTAATGGGTGATTTAAAATATTGTCAAATACAAGTTTGAGAAATTATATTTTGTAGTAAATATAAACGTTATAATAATAATTCGTATAAAATTATTGGCTGAATAATGATGAATTTTATTATGTCCATATTCATATTCCCATTAATTATAATAACAAATATTGATATAATTATAACATTGCTTGATCTAGTGTATCGAATTGCCAAAACAAACGAAATTAAAGTTATAAAATCATCTAAGGCTCGCTAGGAAATTTAACCAAAATAACATTATATTATTATTGCATATGTTACCCATTTCTTCACTAAGAACCTCTTTGTATCCAAAGTTAGATTTTACACCGAGAATAAAATAGGTGAAAAACGCACTTTTCAATAAATAAAATAGTTATATATTACGAAAATCGAAAAAGAAATGAATGAAAAATTTTCCTTCATTGTTAGCAAAGATTTGCAAAAAAAAAATAGTACAGTATCTAATAAAATTATAAAATAATAATAATATAATAAATTAAAAAATATTAATTCTAATTTTATAAAATAATAATAATATAAAATAATAATTAATAATATTAATAAATAAAAAACTAAAAATAATAATTATAATAATAAAAATTATAAAAACATAAATAATAATTATAATAAAAAATAAAATTATATTAAAATATTTTTAATTATAGTACTATTTATAATTTTATAATTTATATATTAAAAATATTAAAATATTTATTATATTATTTATAAATTTCTCCTAACTTTCCACTCAAATTTATTATTTTTTCCTTTAACAATCAAATTTTCCATCCATACTTTCATATCCACTTTCCAATCGAAATATATCCACGTCGCCAAGAAAATGAGAAATTGAAAAAAAAAAACAACTTTGGGTTTTCTTAGGACAGAAGGCGAAACAACGATCGACGAGGGAAGAGGGGAAGGACTTGCAGGCATTGGCGAAAAGGTCGACGGCGGTGTCAAGATCGGGGGAGGAAGGACAGTGCACGAGCCAACAACGGCGAGGGTTTTGCGGTTCGACTGAAAGTCCTCCCACGGCTGGACGGCGAAGGGGAACTTCTGGTGCTCGGTGTAGAAGGAGCTGATGGCAGAGAGCGGGATCGTGTGCAACGGTAGCAGCATGGAGAAGTAGTCCCGCAGCAGGTTCGACGGCACCGTTCCGATCGGAACCATCGCCACCGGAATCATCGTCGATCCTTCGATGCTCACTTCCGGCTCCATTGTGATGGTGGTGCTTCGGTACTTCCTTATTCCGAACCAACTTCACTTCAGAATGCCTATACCATCACCAACATTTCAGAAAACCTGAAATTACTTCTCTATCCTCCTTAATTTTCCTATATATAAATAAATAATTAATAATTAACCAGCTTTAATATCATAAGTTTAGAGTAAGTTAAAATATTAGAATAATTATTTACTCATTAGTAAAATAAAAAGCTAGAGTTACTAGAAAATTAAAATAGACGATTTTAAGTTTTTGTATTTTAAATTGTATTTTGATACATGTTCCTCCACCGTCTAATGACTGTTTTGCCCTCGTCTTGTTCTTTAAGGGGTTTTTCGTTTTAGTGTTTGAGGTTTCTTTCCTTATAAATTTCACTGTCATGTCGGTCTCTGTTGAGCGCGAAATTGCGTCGTTTCGGGATTCTGAAATTCGGAACAAGCTTCGAAGAATTCTCGAGTCATGCTCTAAAGTAAGATCGCTCACCTTTTATTCAGAAAATTTGACTTTGTGAAGTTTATTTATTTCTGTTTATATATAATAATGCTAGCAACTATTATTGGTAAGGATTATTGTTTGTGTTGTTAATTTTTAAAATGAAAGATTGAAACTTTTAAAATGAGTGCTTATGTTTGTGTTGTTATGAGTTGAAAGGTTACTTGTTATTTTGTACTTGGTAGTTGATTGAGGCTGGAGATTTTCATGAGTCTGAAAACACGGTTCAAGAGCTTGTTAAGTTTCTTGATTCTGTGTATGATGCTGCTGTGTCTGATCCAGATAGTGAACATGCTGAGAATGAAGCATTTGAAGCTATATCTGAGATCCATAGATATATCTGTTCTCCTTCCCTTGACCAGGTGGGTGAACTTCAAAACTTCAATCATGTTTCGGATTCAGGCTTTTTAAGTCTTCTTCTTGTTCTATATCAGCCTCAGCTGCTGCTTGTATGAATTTCTTTGAGTTGTAGCAGAAGAAATGAAAAAATGCGTTGATTTCTTTGTGAATTTTTTAGCTTTTAGAGAAGTTAAAGTAAATGAGCTTCTATGAAAGTTAAGTGCATAAGTTGATTTTATCTTATGTGAGAAACTTAATTCATTTTATCTTCTTATTTTATATAGGTGTGTGTGTGTGGAGAGATTTATTCAATTTCGACCTTAGAAAAAATAAAGAAAAAAGGAAATATTTATAGACATGAAAACAGGATTCCCTGCAGTCAGCAACTTGGAACCATTGGATGAAAGTTAGATGACTTGTATTTAGACTTGCTATCTCGGACTTAAAACATGCATTCCAGATTTGAGTCATTCAGTTTCCATCCAATCATGACAGTACAGTGGTTATGTGGAAAAGCTAGCTGCAATGAAGCTGGCACCATGGGTGGCATCTAGTTATACTTTTATTCAAGAACCCTTTTATGGAACTAGAAATGGGAGATTAATGATTCTATGGAAAACCATGTTATTATTTGCATCATGTAGTCTTCCGAGCTCAAGAGGTAGTGTAAAACTAAGAATGTGATGTTGATTGTTTGGTGATGTGACAGGAAGTTGTTGATGCCCTTTCCTTTGAACTGCCAAAAGCTGTTTCAAAGTTTGTGGGGATTTCAAGTAGATTTCTGGACATGGCAACTAGCATTATCGATCAGTTTATAGTGAAATGTGGTCCAAGGGATATGCTCTCAATTCTCTGTAATGTGAGTTTGTCTTTATTGTGAGTAAATGTATATTAGCACTTCAAAGACACACACACAATGTCACTTTAATACTCCCCTGCTAGTTGACAATACTATTACCTATTGGATGTTTGTTGAACAAATTTCAAATGGAGAATCCCAACTAATCAATAATGCAGAAGACACACTTACCATCAAAACCTCCATATTTTCTGATATACCTACATCTCATTCCACATGATTTGCCCTTGGCTCGAGATCCATTTCCTTCCCTCTTTGTGGACAGCCCGTCACTTACCCTCACACCCTCTACTTACTTGTATTTCTCTCTTCCTGCTAGACCTTAGTCTTTGCTCAATTTGAAATATTCACTTTCTATGTGATGATCTTCTATCCAAAAGAAAACTCAAATTTTCTCATTATCACATCATAGTTTCGTGCACAAAACTACTAGTCAGTGACAGAGTGACATTTAATTGATCTATTTTTTATTAATATATTGATCATATGCTTCTGTTAATGTAATTGAACAGACATTAGGTTACTCAAGTAAGATCACCAAGGCTGCCGGTTACATTGTCCCTCCTTTATCGGGGATCTCAAAAGGTAATTATTGCATTGACCTTTTTAGTCAATGGATTGAATATAAAACTTAATCTTAAGCAATTACCTTGTTAATGCTCTTCCAATGTAGGGCATGTGAATCAGTTGACACTAGGTTCGTTTTATGAAGTTATTTTTTGGTTTTGGTTTTGGTTTTGGTTTTGTTGAATCTAAGTTGCTCTGGCCTTTTTATGAAGACAACCCACTCCCTAGTCATTAGCCACTCTGGCCTTTACATTTATAATCCAGGCTCGTTCTTTTGTTCGCAGCCTGTGTTGAATCAAATTTATGGCTATACTATGTTTATATTGAGAAAATTGAATATAAAATTAATTTTATTTTTATATGGGTTGTTGAGATCAATTGTAGTTATTTATAAATTGTTTATTTTCCACCATTACTTTCTAAGAAAATGATAGGATCTATTCAAAGGAGATGATTTAAAAGGTGTTGATGCTGTCTATTGAGTTTTGGTAAATTTATAAATGAAGGATGAAACCAGAAAAGCAGTTCCTTACAGGACAATATGCTTTTGGTTCAGCATTCTTGTGTGACAAAATCTTTTGGGTTGAGCATAGTTACTTTTATCTAGAGTTTAACAGGACTAATAACAATCAAATCTGACACATTATTGTTTGGTTGAAGTGGCATCATATATTTTATTACTGGACTTTTATATCTAATCTCAAATAAAATATAATTAAAATAAATATTCCCAAGGTCCTAAGCTTCAGCTTGATACTAGCTCACCTAGTCCTGTTAGTTGTCAATTACATGCAGTTTTCATTGGGCTCATTTTATTCTGCAAGATGACCAAGGTACAATTTGTCTTATGACTTAAGCAAGTATTTTAAACTTGGAAATTATCTTTGTTGCGAAACCTTAATGCTAGTTTTGGCTCACTCTGTTTCGTCAATGATTTTAAGCCCCATTATTTGAAGTTTTTGCTCATACTTATTTTGCCTTTTCAGTTTTTATTTCCATTCAGAGGCATCAGTTTGAGCAAGTAAAAGAAGCTGTTCCTATAATACTTAATGTACTGAAAGGCGTGTCTTTGGAGTCAGAAGAAGAAGAAGGACTTGAGGATGTATTTGACAGAGCTGTTGGGATTGCAAATTCTATATATGAAGTTTGCAATAAATTGGTCAGTCAATTGTAAAACAATGATCTTTTCTTTGTTAAAAAACTTGAATGGCTGATTTATTTTCAATTCTTTTGCTGAAGTTTTTCTCTTTCCTCTTATGCAATAGGAGGGGGATGCAAAGGAGAAGCTCCAATCTCTTCTTGGTCTATATGTCCTGCAATGCATGGTACATGTCTCTGTACTGCATTAAAACTAATTGTTGTTATTTGTATTTCTTCCTAACTAGTTCTAAGTAAAATGGAGATATAGTTTTATTGATTTTAATATGATTTAACATGTTACCACGCACTCTCCAGGCTCTCATTTCAGCTAGTTTAGGATATAAAGCTTCCAGTTGTCATTCGTTTGTATTACAACTGTCACGAATTTCTTCATACTGTGGGTTATCATATCTCAGTCTAGTAACAACTTATGAAGTTGAGACTGTGGCAGGCTCCATTTTTGGAGGTAGTACTCTTGTTCATTATGTTTCCGTTAATTTTTTAAACATAAGCACTATTTACATTGTTGTATATTTTCTGCTAACCTCCTCAATTTTCCAGAAGATAAAGATCTCTATATGGGTTTCTTATCTCATGTCAAGCATGGTGCTGCTCTTTCAGGTTTTTGTTTGAATAATTACTCTATAATTGAATCCATGCCTTTTGTTTCTTTTCTTTCCCTTTCACTAACCCATCAAACTATTTTTTTTTAAGTAATTGGGGGACTTGTCTCAGAGGAGGTTGCTTATACTGCTAAAGAGAATTTGACTGCCATCAAGGATGAACTTCGCAATAATCAAACAAAAAGGTGGCAAGCAATAGGAATATTAAAGCAAGTACTTTCCTTTGTAAATCTACCATGGGAGTTAAAGAAACATGCTATCGACTTCTTGCTTTGCATCACAGATGGAAGTGTCACCAGAAACTACAGTGAGGAACATTCTGAATGGTCATCATACATGCCTAGTCTTTTTTCAGCTTTGCAGGTTGTGTTTACTGCAATTTGTAACTTCAGTTTGTTTATCATTGTTCAATCTTTTACTTCCTCAAATGAAGAAGGATTATGCTGATATGATATATGTTTCTCTTATGGTTACACATTAACTTTTCAGGCTGTAAAAATGGTTATCATGCTTGCCCCAGAGGCAGAACTTAGAAAAAAATCCTTTGCTGTGCTAAAAGGAGTGAGTTTCTAATACTAGCAGCACCTCTTTTATGGTTATAAATGCATTTGATTTGAAAATTCTGAAATAGAGATAAATGATGTTTGTTAAACTGCTTAATATTGGTCATGTCTTTCTTGAGATTTTTATGGTACTGTGCTATTGTTACTCAAACTAGGTACTTGCTGATATTCCAAATTCTCAGAGATTAGACATTTTGAAAGCACTGATTACCAATACCGACTCTCCCTCAATGGTAATGCCCTACCTAAATTACAATTTGTTTAGCATTGTTGTTTATTTTCTGTTAAAAGTTAAATCATCTAATGGTGATCTTGCTCCATTTTGAAGATCGCCATTTTCATGGATCTTATCCGGAAGGAAATGCACACAGCAATCTGCAATAGTAGATCAACAGTAAAGGATGCCCCACAGATAGAAAACAAAGCATTTTCGGATACCCCGTTTTGGAATCCTGGGGTCATTGAGTTGGTCGAGTTGGTTCTAAGACCTCCACAGGGTGGACCTCCTTTCCTACCTGAGCAGAGTGATGCGGTATTCTTCCTATTTTATGTGTTCTTATGTTAGGTTTAATTAATCAAGTGGTCTCTATACCTACACCAACTTTTCATAAGTTCTTATATCTAAAAACCGTACGTTATGAACAAGCATTTGTTTTATGTTTTAATTCTTGTGCCTTCATTTTGTAGTAGTTTTACACTGCCAAAAAACATAGTTTTTAAGTATAGGAAGTAAAATGAAAAGTTAGTGTGGGTGGCGGGTACAAATGATTTATTAAACCTTTGTGTAATCCGGGTTTCTTGAAATGCATCTACTAGAAGAAGCATTTGCCGTAATTGTCATTTATTTTTGGGTTATGAATATGAACTGATATGAAAAGGTTTTAAGTAATGGCCTTGTTTATCATGATCCACAGGTGTTGTCAGCCCTCAACCTATACAGATTTGTATTGATGATAGAATCTGCAGGTATATAGAATCAATTAATTATACTTATTGGGAAAAAATACTAACAAGAAGTCTTGATTGAAAAAATATACTATTTCAATTCAAGCAGTGATTAATGAGTTACAAGTTTTTGAGTTAATGAACCACTTGAATGGATAGTTGTTCCTGAACAGAATTAATGTGTACCTTCAATTTTCATTTTACAATTTTTCTTGAAAAAGTTTGAGATTATGTTACATCTTCGTGGTTTTGAAACATTATCTAGATGAGAAGTGTTAGCAGCATACTCTCTATTATTGATTAAAATTTATTGAAAATTTTAAAATAATCAGTAATACTTGTTAAATATTAAATGAGACTTTCAAAATTGTGATTTCTATAAATTTAAACTAATAGTAGAGTGTGTTGGTAGTATTTATCTAATCTAAATTGAGTCTAATTTGGAAGGTTTTACCATTTCATTGTTAACAGAAAAGACAAACTGCACAGGAGTGCTGTCAAGGAACAGCTTACTGAAGGCCTACAATGAATGGCTGCTTCCTCTGCGTACCCTTGTGACAGGTATAATTGCAGAGAACAAGAGTGACTATGATGAGTTTGCAGTTGAAACTGTATGCACCTTAAATCCACTTGAGTTGGTGTTGTACCGATGCATTGAACTTGTAGAAGAGAAGCTAAAGCAATCCACATAAGTTCCCCTTAGCAAGGATTTTTGAAAAAAAAATTTGGTGCATGTTATTTTTGAAATAGTGATAATCTAAAAGCAAGGCTATCGAATTGCAGCTCAAATTGTAAATCATCCTTTCAGATGTAATGCAATTTGTAGCATGTTTGCAATTTTGGATTCATGATGTCAAAAAAATGGAAGCTACTTGGATATTTGATCATGATTCTGTGTTTCACTTGACTTGACCGTGGATGTTAAATACACTAAAATTGAATTCCTTTCAGCTGTTTGAGTCTTCTAAAAGTTGTTTGTAAAGAAATTTAAATATATTAAATTTTCATTTTATTTTTGTTTAGATAGAATGTTTTGATTATCATTAAATATAAAAAATATTCTAATAGTGAATAATGTTTAATAATTTTAAAATGTTAATTAGTGATATTTTTCAGTTTATGTTGGTGGAAGTTAATAAGTCTGTAAAATAATTTTTAACCGATATTGGTAAGGAATTTTTTTATTAACATCATCTAGATTATTCTCACTTTGTTATTAATTGTAATTATTTTTAGCTGATATTGATTTGAGTTATTTTTTAGAAGTCTTTGATAATGTATAGTGTTGTTACTTTTTGAATTAATGTTGGTCGAAACATTTACTCTGTCGGTTAGTTAAAAAAAGTTATAGTCAATATGAAAATACTTTAACAGCTCATTCCAAAATTCCTAGAAAAATTATGAAAAGACATGAATATAAAAGACAAAAGAGTAGGAATATTTTCAAATTCTTAGATGAAAATTTAATTTTTTCAATTTTAAGTAATTAAATTATTTCTATAAATTTTTAAAACTTAACTATTAAAGTTATATATTAAAACAACGTACTTTAGCATAACATATTTTAAATTTTCTATATAAATAAATTACCTCCTAAAAATTCTTCATTGAAATGAAATGTTTAGAATATTCAACAAGTCAACGTGATTAGAGTTTATTCTACCAAAAAAAAAGTAACTCTAGTTTATCTTATCTATAAAACGAAAATTAACCCATTAATTAATTGTATGTTGGGTCCTATAAACATTCTGAAAGAATTATTGATGCTCAATTTATTTCTTGAATATAATCTTTCTTACTTTTACGACAATTTGCATCACTGGCCAGATTTTTTTACAAAATAATTTTAAAATCTTAAAAGGGTGAGATTATTTTCTTAAAATAATAATTTGAATCGGCATTTGTTCTATATTTTTGCATTGAACAAAATGTTCAGTTGTAAAAGAAAAAAAAAACTGTCATGTTACTCGTTTTATATTATTCATACAATAATACTGAGTTTTGTCTCCATATGCATTATTACCTTTCTTTTTCCTTTCTTTTTATCTTTTCGATGATAAATAACTCTTTTTTGTTAAACTTTATTGTACTAACTATAAAAAATGTTTACACCAATTATTGTACCAAAGAAGCGACAAAGGAATTTGAATGCTATTGGACCCATTTAAAGATTTGCTTAAAACCCAGCAAATAAGTTAATTCAATTTCAACCTTTTTCTAGCTATTTATATGCTTAGATGAATAATAATAATTCACATAACCTGTTAAAGATTTATTAAGTCACATCATAACATAAAAAAAAAAAAAATCTACTAAACACTCTCTTGCCATTACAAGATATTATTTTAAACTTTTTTTGGTTTTTCGTAAGACTAATTTTTAATTATTACTTACATTAATTACTTCTTATTAAAATATTTGTAATATTTGGATTCGTAAATAACAAATATTATGAATTATCTTTTTCTCTATTAAGAAGATAGAAGAGTTAAAGAATTTAATTTTAAAATTGAAACTTCGTTATTATATAACTGAAAAATGATTTTGTTTACGAATATATGTTCTTAACTTAAAATATTAAAATACTAATTCCTTGAAAGAAATAACTAATAAAATTATATTATGAAAATTAGATTCTTTACTGAATTTTTAGTGTTATCTTTCTATTGTGTCATCAAAACTTTTTAATATATTAAATTAATATATTTGAAGACATATTATAAAAATAACAAAAAATTCAGCAACAGACAATTGACACTAAGACTAATTAAAGATTCCATCACAGCTTAAATAGAACTAGTTATTTATATACATATTGTTTGCTAAGTTTTTCTTTGTTTTACTCTATAGACTTCTGAATTTTTCTTAAACATACACTGAATAATACTATTTAGTTATTTTTATAATTTCCATTACAATATGATACTTTTTTTCAATTATAATATTGTATCACATTAATTTCCCTTCCTTAATTTCTACTTCATGTCTATTCTTTTATCAACACTGAGGGTTCCATCACTCAAACACCCCAATAAATAATGATAATTCTTCTATACAATTAACTTATTCATTCATCTTAGAATCCAAAATAGTCCTTATTATCTTTGGTCAAAATCTAGAGTTATTCTTGTTTCTTAAAAACAATTACTACAAGACAAAAAGAAAAACTTGACCTTCTAAGAAAAAAAAATAAGTTTATGGATAAAAGCATTACTCTATGTAGAAAACGATTCTTTATAACACTCATCGAAATATTATGTGTATAAACTTGCACTTTCTCATTTTCTTATATTTGTTTATTATAAAATAATCCTAAGAAGAAAGTTTAACGGATCCATATGACTAAAGGACAACAACATCTTTGAACTTTTGAATACATATAATACTAGAAAAGTAATACTCACGTGTTAGGTGGATTATAGTTAGAATTTTGGTGAAGATGCACGTTATACCAACTATTAATCAATTATATATACATAACATTATATATGTATTCCCTTTTCTCTTTTTGTTATAATAAAACTTAATGATTTATTAGTGTCACCTATGTTAATTATTTCTCAGTGACAAGAGACTCAGATACTAGAAAAAATTGTCTCTTATGTTTGTAATGAGTACCATGATTAAGAATAAAGGAAGGAAAAATAACCACTCATTCGTTAATTATTTGTTGATAGAAAACTCAATTATGACCAACTTTAATAAGTACTTGAAGAGCGAGCAAACCAAATTTCTATTGAGAAATTTAAGGAAAGTGATGATTGATTTATGGAATCCTTTTTATTTTTCAATCTCAAATCTATGAAGTATTAGTCCCTTTGAAACTTGAAATGAAGGTTTTACCTTTTTAGCAAAAAAAAAAAAAATCGTTATGATTATGTCCTTAAAACATATCTTACAAAGTTAATGAAAAAAAAATGCATAAGAGAAAAATATTCTTTCAAAAAAATGTATCATTTACAAAAATAATAAAGTTTAGTGGTCATTATCTATCATGCTTTCTAATACAACATTTATTGATAAAACATTTATTTAAACTACTAAAGCAACATTTATTAATAAAAAATTCATTTAAACTTCTGTTAATTAAAATTTATATCGTGTTTAAACAGTTGTTTGAAACAATAATAGAATATATTTTGCTTATTTTATCTTATGTAATTATTACTGTTTACATAAGACTGTCTCGGTTGTAATTACTTCTATTTATAATATATAGGAAACTAAAATTAACATATTTGAACCCTAAACTAAAAGCAAATATTCGCAATATGAAAGAAGCAACAACATAACTGAAATTAAAATAAGGATTAATTCCACACAATTATTATACCCGAGGAACCGAAAGGGTAATTAAAATAATTATTTAAACTAAAATTAGTTTATAAAAACTAATTTATTAGAAATTCTTCAAAAACTTATTTTTAACGTATATATAAAAAGTTCAATCACAAATTTGTGGGACCATTAAGCTTGTGGATTTACCGAATTATTTCAATTTAAATAACAGTTCCAAATTTTAAGTATTGCCATAAATATTTTTTAAAAAATGTCACTATAATGATTGCTCGTACTAAAAACAATAATAGGTTCATAATTTGGACAATATGCTTTAATTTGTGTTAGTTGTTTTTCACCAATAATTATCTATTAGCTACCAATGATTCCATGAAGCATGATGAAGCTTTTAAGAATTTTTGGTGGCTTTTCTCATCCATGAGCTGTGACATTCACGTTTGTGATTGTGAGTATTAACTCTTTATAGCTTCCTACAAAAATGAAGAAGGAAAACATTACCACGCAATTAACCTAATTACATTCATAATCTAATTAGCTCAAATATTTATTGTAACAAACAAAGCATATGAATAAAATTTAATCCACACATGTTTCGATATTCATTTTGTCGTAAACTTAAAAAACACGTAGTATGATTATGTAGATTTGTTCAATCTTCCCACATGGGGCCACAATAAAGAAAAAAGGAAAAATTCAAATTGATTTATTTAGGTTTTGTTGGAGGCAATTTTGCCAAAAACAAAAAAGCCAACTTCAGTTATATTAGCCAATAAATTAAGTTTATAAACAAGTTTAAGAGTGATAAATTAGTTTATTGAAATAGAAGTACATGACCAAATTAACTGTTAAAAGTAATTAATAAATATTAATCTTTTTTTTTCATTGTTTAAATTTTGGGTGACATTGAAAACAATGCACGAGTGCACATGATTGTGGTGCAGGTGCCCCCACCCTAACATTAAACCTCATCTGTTCATTGTTGTCCCTTTTCCTTCCACTCACAAAGCATGAGAAAGACAGTTAAAACAAAGAAGAGATAAAGGAGAAAGATGAGACAGAGAATGCTCAAATAAAAAAGGGTTAAAAAAGATAACAAAAAAAATTGTTTTTTGGAAGTTTAAAAGATCAAACACTTTCTCTCACTCAGTGCAAGTGGCTACCAAAACTCACTCACTCAGTGTGTTCAAAGTTGGTGTTTTTGTTTTTCTTTGTGTTTGTGTTCCTTTTCAAGCACAACAATTCTATCTTTATCTTCATGTTTTCTTAGCAAGAAACAATGAAAATGAAGCTTCTTCTTTTGCTTCTCATGCTCCTCCTTGTTCTCCACAAACCCATTTGGACTCTTGCCTCACCAGACCCTCTTGCCCCCTCACCTCAAGCTCCACCCTTTTCTCCATTTACAAATTCAATGTCGGCTTCCTCTCCAGGTTCTCTCCCTTTTTTTCTATCTTTGTTTTTTTTTCCTGGGACAAACATGTTCAGATACTAAATGTAGATACTTTTCTTGATGTAATTTTATGTTTGTGTGTGTTGCTGTGTCTGATTCATTACTTATGTTTCTGTTTCATCTGTTGTCCCTGTCACAATCTGTGTGACTTCTGATGGAGTTGGTATTCAACAGTTTCGAATTTGAATTTGAAAATCATGACAAGCACTTAATGCTGATAACGTGTAGTAGCTGATTTTTCCTCATTTTTTGAGACTGGTGCTTTTTATTGTGTGGATTTGGATCCTGCACTGCCCTTTTGCTTAAACGTTATTAACTTGTCATTAATGGTTTGAATTTGAATGAATTGGACATATTTTGTTTCCATGTATTTGATTTGATGCTCACTGCCAAATACTGCATATTGGTCAGGAACTGTGATGGGGGCTGAAGTGCAGCAAATAGATTCGCACAAGAAAATGGTAATTGCAATTGCCGTAGCCAGCACTTCACTTGGTGCAGTCATTTTGAGTGTGTTGTGCATCTGGATTTATCATACCAAGTACCCTTCAAAATCCAAAGGGAAAAGCGTTCAAAGATCAGGTTCTTTCCCCCTTTTTCTCACAATTCCACTTCTTAGAATCTCATGAAATTTTGTTTGATTAAACTTTTTTTCTTTTTTACATTTTTCTGTTTTCACTTTTGGTTTCCTATTTTCTGAAGTTTGTATAGGAAATAATGAAAACAGAAAACAATAAATAGTTGTTTTCACTGTTTTCAATACAAACTTTTAAAATCAAACGTTTAAAAAAAAGGTTTTTTTTTTTTTTTTTTTCAAACCAAAGATCCCATTGGTTTCTATTTTGCTTCACAAATCTCTAGTTTGGGATGTCAAGGAACTTTGACTTTAATTTGCTTTCTTGGTATTGTCTGAGGTTTGTAATTTTTTCCCTTTTTTCTGTAATTTGAATCCCAAGATGCTGAGAAAGGGCTAGCTTCATCAGCAACTTTGAGTAAATTCAGCTCTATAAAGCTGGTTGGTAAGAAAGGAAGTGTTCCAATAATTGATTATAAGCAAATAGAAAAAGTCACCGGCAATTACAAGGAAAGTAACATCTTGGGTGAGGGAGGTTTTGGATGTGTTTACAAAGCACATTTGGATGATAATTTGGAAGTTGCCGTCAAGAAATTGCACTGTGAAAATCAGTATGCTGAGCAAGAATTTGAGGTAATCCCTTGCAAATAATTTATTCATTTTTCTGTTTTTTTATTATTATATTGAATAGTTGTGCTTCTATGAATTTGCAGAACGAGGTGGAATTGTTAAGTAAAATTCAACATCCAAATGTAATTTCTCTACTGGGATGTAGCAGTAATGAAGATACAAGGATTATTGTGTATGAATTGATGCATAATGGATCATTGGAAACTCAATTACATGGTAAAACATTGTTTTATATGCTTTATTACCTAGGTTAAGACAAGTGATTAAGATATAATGAGGTCAGTTATAAAATTATTATTATTATTATTATTATTTGAAGGACCTTCTCATGGCTCAGCATTGACTTGGCATTTGAGGATGAAAATTGCTCTTGACACAGCAAGGTGACCTTCCCTAAACAGTTCTTTATCTATCATCCTATTTGCTTAGAAGCAATGCTAGCTTCACTCTTTTCAATGCACTCTTTTATTATTATTGAAATTTATTGGAAGTCACAAAATAATTAGCATACTTATTCAATGGGTCTTATTTGCTCCTTCCATTTAATTGATAATGTATTATTAGAAGAAAAAATAAATTCTAAAATTACTGTCATTTTAGTTTTCTAATATAGGATGAGTTTAATTGTGTTTTTTAAAAATAAGTAGTAATATGCTTTCTTTTGAAGAAGCAAATCCTAGCTACTTCTTAAATAAGTGATTCTTTTAACAATTATTTATTTCAAACACTTTTATGTGTAACCAAACTGACCCATAATAATAATTACCTTTTTTTTTCATTTCTTCCCCTGATAATCTTTTTTAGAATGCTGTTCTTGTGTTAAATTGTTTCCAGCAAAAAGCTGTGATAGTGAAGGAGTATAATTTATTCACATTCAATAATTTTCGGTTAATGATGAAGTGTGTTGAAAGAGTGTGAGTGTATTGTTTTCAATTTTTTATTTGATTTGTTGTATTTTGTTAACATGGTATTTGATTAATGTCAACCAGGGGATTAAAATATCTGCATGAACACTGTTACCCTCCAGTGATCCATAGAGATCTGAAATCTTCTAATATTCTTTTAGATACGAAGTTCAATGCCAAGGTAAAACAAAATGGCCATGTTCAATTTGCTGCATATATTATTCTCTTTTTGTACCATACATTTTTATTGTGTTCACCAAAGCTTCTTTTCTGCGTGCTATTACTGGTGGATTCAGCTTTCTGATTTTGGTCTTGCCATAACCAATGGGACCCAAAACAAGAATAATATCAAGCTTTCAGGCACGTTGGGTTACGTAGCCCCGGAGTATCTTTTAGATGGTATGAACTGAACTCATATGACATATAATTTCATAGCATATGCAATGATCTGACAAGTTGCTAGATTTTTAATGTGTCCTTAAGCTTTCAACATACCAGATCCAATATAATTGTATTTTGGACACTTGATGCATTAATTATGTAAAGGGTGTGCTTGGAAGTGTGATCTGTGCAAGAAATTATTGCATGATTGGATAGTTCTAAACAAATCCTTACATAACTTAGGTATAATATCATAGATTATGTTAGTGTTGTTCTTTAATCACATACTGTGCAGATAAATTTTCAAATTTAATTGCAGAACAACACTTATGATACTGATATTGTGTGTAAATGTTTTCCTTTTGTTAATTCTTTTTGGTAAATTAAAAAACCTGATTAACTGTGATGTGAAGATTGATGGAAACTGTGAACACATGATACTCTTGAACCATTTAATATTTTTTAATTGGGAACATCTGATCTGGCAAGTTCTATAGATCATTTATTAAATTAATGTGTTGTCAGTTACACCTTACGGCCCCATATGCCTAGTTTGCTCCAGCTGCTTCTTGTCAGTGATAAAAAATAATAATGATAATAATAAATGTTCTATAAGTGTGGGAACTGAAATTTGTTCTCAGCTAGTTGAATTGATTCTTGTCTTAGAAATGCGAAACATTAGAAGTATAATAACTTTGTATTATTCAGTTGAAAACTGATCATTTGGCAAGCATTGCTATTTTATTTTAATTATCATGGGAGACTGTGAATCAAACACCACACATTAATCATGAGATATAAATTAAACGGATTACTTTTCCATGGATTTTCTTGGAACATGGAGAAACGGTTATTGCAAAACCGGAACTGTTATCTATTGAGGAAGTTTCATTTGAATTATTTTTGCAGGTAAATTGACTGATAAAAGTGATGTATATGCTTTTGGAGTTGTGCTGTTGGAGCTTCTATTGGGAAAGAAGCCTGTGGAAAAGCTAACACCAGCTCAATGCCAATCTATTGTCACATGGGTACTGTTTGGTTGATGATCATGAAATTTAACTGGGTTGGTATTGGAAATGACATGAAGCTATTAATGATGTTTGCAGGCGATGCCACAGCTCACAGACAGATCTAAGCTTCCAAACATCGTGGATCCTGTAATTAAGGATACAATGGACCCCAAACACTTGTACCAGGTTTGAGTGCCTTAGAAACAGAACTCAGACAAATTTTCCAGTTTATTACTACTTACCCTTTTTGGCCATGATAGTAGTCATGCTAAAAGTTAGCTGTACCATCTCACAGATTTTTTTATCCATCCTCATAATTTATGAAGATTGTATTGAATGAAAACTATGTTTAACATCATGAAAACATAAAAAATACTTACTGTTTTCTTCATTTTGAAAATAAGAAGATTAATAGAAAGATATTATGTATAATTATTCAAGTCATAATAATACTAACAGTAATAGGTTCATAGTGAATTATGTTTCCTTGCCCCTCTTCAACACATCTGTAGTGATAACAATACAGTTTCTGATCCATTCACAAGATCTTTGACATTAGTTGAAATTAGTATAAATTCTACTAAATGAGGTAAGCTTGAATCCGAATCCTCTCTAGCATCTACACCTACAAGTAGGAGAGTGAAAAACATAGGGTTCATGTGGGACTCTCCTGATAAATGAATCCACGTGAATCTCATGTGATTATCTCTCCTTATTAATCCACTCGATGTGGCAAACTAGAAATGAACTCCATACTCTTTATTAGGATCCACATGGCTTTTAAGAAATAGTAATGTAAGTGGGTAGTGGTTCCCTTATAAGGGTAGTTTAAAACAAGAAAAAAAATAGTTTATAGATAAAACTAATGTAGAAACATTACTTTTATGTACTTTGTAGGTTGCTGCAGTGGCCGTGTTGTGCGTGCAACCAGAGCCAAGTTACCGTCCCCTGATTGCAGATGTTCTCCACTCACTGATCCCTCTTGTCCCAGTAGAGCTTGGAGGAACACTCAAAGTCACACAGCTGCCACAGCAAGTGTTACCTGCTAACCCACATGAGGATTCTAGTCCATGATCAGTTTGAGACAGCATCACTCACTCATAATCCATCAATGACATGTTTTGTTTGTACTCAACTAGTGAGGCTTCATCAGGCTTGATATTACAGGAAGATCCATAACTACACTGATTTTGTAATAAACACAGCCCGGCAGTGTGACTACAGAAAGATTGAGGAAAGAGTAGGCCTAAATAGTGTATGAGAGCATTGGACTGTTAATGATAAATGCGAGTAAATTCGTTTCCCATTTGTGAAAATATTTATGTATATAGGATCAGATCATTGAATTGTTCAGAGAGAAACTTGTTTTTATTCCCTCTTTTGCCATATCAAATTTAACAAACTAGACTACAACTAATTACATAAACTTCAGAGAAATACTAACAACGTCACCGACACACTGTCTTAAGCTAATGATACAGTAAATGTAAAAGAATATATTACATTATTTGCATTCTTCTAAATTTGATACTACTAAATCAAGAGAAGATTAAAAATTTTAAGAATCCTTACTCCTTTCTCCTCAGCATTACCTTCCAACAAAACGTTGTATAAAAGAATTTCAACATTGTAACTTGTCCAGATTCTGTGCAGATGACGGGACATTCTTGCTTTTAATTCTTTTTGTTCAAGTACGAAAACCATATATGTTCCATTATTTTACGTTCTTGGTTCCAAAATACCTCATGACCATTCACAATAAATGACTAGTGAAAATATGATTCGATCACAATGGAAGGAGGATTTAGCAAAAGAAAAAAGATACCGACATGAGTTATTCAGTCTCACCCGTATGAAATGAGAAACATACTCACTATGCATTGGTACTGATTCAACTAGCTTTAAGTCAGATAATCCGACTTGTTATGCGTCAATACCGAGTCAATTTGTTTCAACAACGTTACAAAATTTCCGAAGGTACTTTGAGGTACATATGCATGACAATTAATGCATACATAAATTATTTTCGCGTATGTCACAATCTTTAACACTCACCAAAAATATTTGATTGAGTTTCAGCTGACATTATGATACGAGTCTATAATAGCATCTGCAAGGTATTCACATTTAGCCAACGACAATCCTGCCAGGGAAATCCTTCCATCCTTTGTCATGTATACATGCCACTTATTTGTCATGTTGTCACTCTGATAAAACACAATGTATCATTTTAGAACAACACAGTCAATATAACAATACAGTACAATCAAATTACAGATCAATATTCGTTTTGCTAGATTCAATGCAATAGTACTGAGAATGGTGTATAAAAGCCAAAAGTTGATCACAGGTAAGTAATAATAACAGTTGTCAAGTCAATTACCTGCTCCTTGTTCAAGCCAGTGAATGAGAACATGCCTATCTGCTTGAGTATAAATGACCAATCTTTTCCACTGTTGTCTTTCGAAGTAATACTATTGTATAGCTGTTGTCTAACATTCTTGATCCTTCCAGCCATCATTTCCATTTCTTCTTTCCATTCATTAAAGAGAACTGGGTTTCCAACAACATCGGCAACAATTCTAGCCCCATGAACAGGGGGATTAGAGTACATAGGTCGTGCGAGCCTTTTCAACTGGCTCTTTACCCTGCAATACATAGTTACCACATTGGTCATCAAGATAGAACAATATGATTGGACAAGTGTGGAAATGGAGCTTAATGTTTATTATGCATAACAGAAAGGTATTTATGCAAGAGGGATTGAACAGAAGGGAGGGAAGGATATGTAGTAGATTCAAGTGTTTCCACTAACAAAAAACTATCATTTGTCGTTCCAACAAACAAAAATACAAGATGTATACATTGCCACAATCAAGTTGAATCCGAAAACCAAAAAACTAACATTAACCGCGTACTAACTAAACTAACAGTTCAGACAATATGCCCAAATGCAGAACTTTTACTTAGGCATACATTAAGTTGAATCCAATATATTGCCTTTCTTAAAACAGAACTTGAGCATTTTTGTGACGATTTTAGTAAAGAAAGCATGGTAGTTAGAATCGTATGAATCGTACGATACATATCGCGATTCGTTTAAAAAATTACTTTGCACGATACATATCGGTTTATGTATCGTTTTATGTCTTGAATCGCACCATGAATCGTTTGAATCGCTTTTGAATCGTGTGATTCGCGATTCATGTCCGTTGTAAGCGATTCATGGTGATTGAAGGGTCACTAAAAATGAAAAGTCTCCAAAACCAACAAACCCTAAAGTAAACGAAACGTCACATTGGAAAATGAAAAGTCTCCAAAAGCAACAAAAGTTACATTGGAAAATGAGAAGTCTCCAAAACCATCAAAAGTTATATTGAAAAATGAAAAGTCTCCAAAACCAACAAAAGTTAAAGTAAAGATAAACAAACAAAAGTTAAAGTAAATAAAACGTCAGGGAGAAACCCAGAGATTCATGATAAGATTCGATTCACGATTCAAAAAAAAAAAATCGTAAAACAATTCACGATTCGAACTTAATTAAGAGCTTGTTGAATGAGCACTTACCAAATAAACGCTCGTATATAAATTGTATCTATAATTGAGAGAAAATAGGGTCAAATTATTTTCATATAAATTGCTGTGCTGGTTTTATAATCTACCCCGAAGAGTTATTGAAATAAACTGAAAACCGCTTATGAACATACCATGTGCTGGTTCCGTTAACTCTCTCAAAACACTTACGTAAGTGCTTATATCATAACTTAAAACAAACTGTAAATAAGTTCTTCCAAACAAACACAGCATTAGATTGCAGCTACTTCTTACTACATTTACTCAATTGATCCCTGTACCTGACTAGAAAAGGGATAAAACTGCATGGGATGGAAGTAGAAAGATCCAATATTTTTCCTAGACATGTCCATTCAACTTCAGGTATGAGAAAGAAAGGCAGAATTAATTTCCCCTACCTTGTTGCAGATTCTGGGGATGATGAAATCACGTTGATTGCTCCAATCCTTTCAGCATAGAGACCAAGATTTTTACTGTATGACTGAGCTACAAGAACCTCCATACCACGTGCAACAAACAATCTCACAGAAGCTGCATCTTCATCAAGGCTTCCACTGGCAAAGCCCTAAAATTAAGAAGGGGTTCAGCATGTTGCAAATAAGGTTCCAGGTCTCTAAAGATTTAGTCAGAATGCTGAATATGTTAATGGTTTTTGATACGTGCTATCAAGAAATTTATTGAGAAACAACTCATTTACTCAAAGATTGGTACCTGGTAAGCAACATCAAAAAAGGGAATGTGGTTCTTTTCTTGAATTACATCAGCTATTTTTTCCCATTGTTCAGGTGTTGGATCAATACCAGTAGGGTTATGAGCACATCCATGTAGTACCACAAAAGATCCTTCAGGAGCTGACTGTGAAAATGTAGGAATGTACAATTACGTGAGTTCAATCATATATTGGATTGGAGGAATCTTTAAATTAAATATGAATTTGTATTTCTATTTATGCCTTCCTATAACAAGATGACAAGGTACAACTACTAAATCAATTAAGCATCAAATACCATTACCCTGTAATGGCATGTTAATCAAAACAATTACACCAGTTGTATTTCAAGTGAAAGATATTTTGAAAACATGCAAAGTGAACAGATAGAACATTCTTTTCAACATTGATTTCTAATTCAAAGCAGTTATACAACACTGTTCATTGTCCATTTCACTTGCTACGTTCTGGATCAGGAACGTACCTTTATATCTTCAATCATGCCCTCAAAATCCAAGCCAACTGTCTTGGGATCATAATATCGGTACTCAGACCATGGCACTCTAGCATCATTGAAAATATTCTTGTGATTACCTGCAAGATAATAGCATTACCCGGGTTGTATGAAATCCCTAACAAATATAAAACTAATATAAACAGAGTAAGCAGTAAAAAACACACCCCAGGTAGGAGCTGATATCAAAACTTTAGCCCCAGCAAAATATCTTTCTATCAGAGCTGCCCCTAGCCGCAGAGAACCAGTTCCAGAAAGACCTTGGACAGTGGCAACCTAGATGCAACTGAATAATGTAAGTAAGAAATAGAAAAAAAAAATCGCACCCAAGAAATCACAATGTCCTTCAAAACTTCTATATTTTCTAAATCAACTACATACTCTTTGCTGTTTGATGGCCGGGTTGTCAGCTCCAAGTAACAAATCTGCAGTTGCCTTGTTAAACGCAGCCAAACCCTCAATAGGAAGATACTGCACTTACAAGTTAAATCATAGTCAATAACCTAAGGGCCAATGGCTCCACACAACACATAAACGCATATGCTATAGACAAAATTACCTCTTTGTTATCCCCCCTCTCCAGCATAAGATTCTCAGCCTAAAAAATGAAGAAGTTAATCTACATCAACATTAACGCAATTAAGAAACAATCTTTGGTTTGTGGACGTGAAGCAAAATTAGGACAAACATGACATGAATATTGTGCAAACTATGGACACTCAAAGTAAGGAGCAGATACCTTCTTAACAACATTAAGCACATATGGCTGTAGTTCTTCTGTTCGGTATGCCCCTACTCCAAGATTGAGCTTGGCATCATTTGTGTCCGCTTTAAATGCCTCAGAAACTCCAAGAATTGGATCAGGAGGAGCCATAGGTATGCCCTCAAACCGAGAAACATCGACTGCAACAGCCATAACCCGACCACTAGACTGAAACAAAATTAACGGAAATCATATTATATTAGCACACTTGCACACTCACAGTTTCTGTGCCCTCAAACTCCTTAATCCTCATTAACTACTTTTACACAGCTTTAAAACTGTTCTTCCATCAAGTATGAAATGGAGAATGGGAATATAACTAATCACAATCCAAATTGAATTTTGATTTTAAAAAACAAAGTTTAATTTATACACCCCAGTGTAGAGCATCTTTACACAGACAGAGACACAGACATCCAGCAGGAATTTATCTTTTCACCACATCATCGTATTAGTAAACAGGATGACATGGAAGAGTAGTAAAATCTCATTGAATATCTGCAAAAGGATGTTTCATAATAATGGTGTAAAGAAAATAAACGCTAACCAAAAATTGTACAGAGGTTAATTTAACAAACACAAAGTGGCTAAAATATTCTTTTGATATCTCATCTCATTAATCTCATACATTTAAAAAGTTTCATTTGAGTCCATTCAAGTGTCTCTATGTCAAGCTAATTCCATTTTTCGGTCAGTTTACAGACATCGACACCAGACAAACCACGAGAGATGTCACATCATAGGGCAAAAAACCAACTTTGTTTCGCAATAGACCTACCCAACTGATCATAAAGTAATAACGAAATCAAAATGAACCAAACAAAGCTAAACAAAAGCTAATGAATGAAATTGAAGCACAAAGTTTTAGCTTTTAGAAACATCATACGGCAAAAAATCAACTTTGTTTCGCCATAGACCTACCCAACTGATCATAAAGTAATAACGAAATCAAAATGAACCAAACAAAGCTAAACAAAAGCAAATGAATAAAATTGAAGCACAAAGTTCTAGTTTTTAGAACATACCCTTGCATGTCGGAAAGAGTTGACTCCGTTGCTAAATCTCAAAGCGTTCCCTCCAATCTTGGGCTTCCCCTGTTGGACAGCAACGTTAAATCAAAAAAGGGTAATCGTTAAAACCAATGTGGGAACAATGAGAAAGAAGTACCTTGTGGGTTTGGCGCGAGGAGAGAGAAGAAGAGGAACAGAGAGAGTTGGAAGCTGCGGAGAGAACAGAAGAAGCCATCACCTGCAACAGAAAATGATAAGCGATCGCAAAGATTTTCGATACGAAAGTGTGGCAGAATCAGTCACATTAACAGTGAAAAATTGTTCGGATCTGAGTGTTGAAGAAGCTTACTAGCTTAGAAAAGACAGTGATGAGATGAAGTAGATTCGTTTGCGTGAATCACTTGCAGAAGCGTAGGGATATAGAATTGAAGGAAACAGTGGGCGATGACAAGAAAGTAAAGAAAGAGAAGAAAGTTCTTCCCTTATTGGTTTATCATGGAGAACTTCACAAGGGTTTAAAAATAGTTTATTAAAAAATTAATCAATTTACACTCTTTATGTCTTTATCGTTACAGCACACATTTTAGAAAAAAAATATATTAATATAAGATATTTTATAATTACTATGCAATTTATATTTTTTCTACTCTTATTAAATATTGTGAGCATTTATATGAAAAATAGTTTTAAGACTATTATAGATTAATTTAATGTATTAATAACATTTTTTTTAAAATATAACTAAATTAAGTTTTGTTATTGATACGTTTTGATTATTTAGAGTGTTTTATATTAAGGATTAGAGAATATTATTTATTTATTATTATAACAATAATAATAATATTCTTTTACTTTAAAAGTCATATCAATAATAATTTTCAAAACTACTTTGGCATAACAATTTAAAAATCCTTTTACATTATCAATTTAAATATGTATCAAATTAAATAATTCTAATTCCAACAAGTGTTACCCACTTAATCAAATGGTTCATAATTCAAATTTTGTAAAACAAAATACTTGTAGTCTTTAAAAAAAATACATATTACTTATTTTTCTATAATATTTTTATTTTGTGTAGTTTACATTATTTTAATTTGAATCTTTCTAACTTTTACATTTTTTTAAATAATTTTTAAACAATTACTACATCATCAAGAATTGATGTGTGGAAAAAAGATATATAAATTTTACTATTTAGGAAATGTTGGTAATATCAATTAAACGAAAAAGGTTTCCTACCACACCAAATATTTAATATTCTTCATATAATATGAAAAACGATCTCTTAGTATCAATTCTTAGGAAGAGGAAATGGCTTGATTAAAACAAAAGAGTGAGTAAATTAATTTTTAAATATTTTACACAAAAATATTCTTTTAAAATTTATTTGAGATATAAGAATTGAATGCAATTATGATTGGAAGTTAAATTAATATAAGAATTTATTACAGTACAAATTTACAAAAGAAATTAATAAGATTTTAAAAAGTCTCAACTATTCAACATGAAAATTTTTTGCTCTATTGATTTTCAAAGTTAATATAAATAAGAATAAACTCTTTTTCAAAATGATATATACATAAAAAAATATCAATCTTTATCAAATCTTGATCGCAAAGAGGATGCACGTCTATCAACTTTTGATCCACCTCAAGAGGATTTCAACTTTTATCAACTCTTTATTACTCAAGAAAATATATTTTATCAACTCTTATTTACAACAACAAAACTTGATACATAAAAGATATATCTCTATCAATGCTTACAACCCAAGAGGATATATAGCTTATAAACTCTATCATCAAGAACAACAACACTTGAAACACTTCCTACAAAAACAACAATTACAAACAATACTAGAACAACCCAACAAAAATAACAAAGAGTGTACCAAAGTATATTCACACTAGAAGCATATTCAAGATTCAACAACACAATCTTTGATAATCAAATCTTGAAAAGCTCAAAATGAGTGAAAGAAACCTTTTAAAAAACTTTATTTATTTATACTGCTTCAGATCATATATCAAACCTCTTAAAATTTGTATTAAACAAATGAGCTAAGTACTCTATTTGTATATTTTCAAAAAGTCACAAACTAAGTTTGGATCAATTATATTATAAAAACCAGTTTAAAATGTTCTCTGGTTTAATCTATTAAAGGATGTGATAATCACTTAGACAAACTTTTTCAATTTTCCGTATTAATCGATTAAAAGAGAGATAATCAATTATATTATTCTTAAACAATTTTCATATTTCAAAACTCATTTTAAGATGGTTGTGTCTACTTTGTAAATACCTTTATGTGAAAGACTCAGATAATAATTACACAAAAAGCCAAAACATTGTAGCCATATATATCACATCTTCATCTCCATTTATTTTTAGGGGCTTGAGCATCTTCAAGTATAACATCATGGGCCTACTGTACTACCTATAAGGCTCTTTCAAATATGTTTCTCTATATGATTATTTTTGATAAATCATATCATGTACCGATGGAGATAAGCATCTAACTTACTAGGTAGTTAAGAAATGCAACCTTTATTTGAGGAAGTTGGATTACACAGGAAGCTCCAACTTAAGAAGTAAGAAGAGATTCAAATGGAAGATTATGAGAACTTTTACAAATACAAAGAAAAAAATCAAATTCATTTATGATAAATTTTTTCTTTGGAAGGAGTGTTTTATTGGCTACAAAGTGTTTCTCTAAAATTCTTTCCTAAAACTCTTTTTCAATAAGCTTACAAATGGCTTGGTCCTTATGATAAAAATGATTTCTTAGAGTGCAACACAAAGTTTAGAGCATGTGACTGATAAAACTTTCAAAGTGAATGGTCATCACTTAAGTTCATTTCACCAAATTATACCCATGGAGATCATAAAGGAGGTTAACTTATTAATAGTTAAATACACTTGATGGAGATCATAAAGGAGGTTAACTTGTTAATAGTTAAATATACTTGGAGATCATAAAGAAGGTTAACTTGTTAATAGTTAAATACACTTGATAGAGTGGTTTTTCACAAATTTTGCATTACCTAGAAAAAATTGTTTATCCTCAATTTTACTTATTACATTACATTTAAGACATTGTAATTTATAAATACGGAGTGAATCAATTATGTAATTTTAGACAATTCTTCATTTTGTATTTCCATTTGTTTCGTTGTTACATTTTGTTTTGACATTATTTTTCATGGATGAATTAAAAAGTTTAAGTTTAAGATATAGTCATCCATGGAATAAAGAATCAATATAATTACATTTTAGTTTTCCTCTTAAAATGTAGGATCATACATAGGACTTGAAAGTTTTTTATTTATGTTTAACTTAATTCTATAAAATTGATTTATAAAGTGAAATTTACACCTTTAGTTGATGTGAGACTTTTAATAAAAATAGTAAAATACTTATTAACTTTTTTCTCCAAAATTTTATTTATGGTTACTTCTACTACGATTCCTTCTTTAATTATTCTCTTCTTCTTAATTCTTTTTATCAAAATTTCGAAACCCCTTTGTTTTATTAAGTATTTTTATTTAAAAGTAGAAGTTATTCAATTAGATATAAATTTGTGCATATTTTAGCCTTGATTTAGGAATTTTGGAAGAAATGTGTGTGTAATTGAGTGAATATGAGGAAACTTTAATGTTGAGGGTGTTTGGTGTGTGTGAGGGAAAAAAGTAAAATAAAGAGAGAAAAAAAGGTGCCTTATTAAAAAAGCAGGTAGTATCTTATATTTTGCTTTAGTGTCGGATTCAAAGAATGAGGTACAACAGTAAAAGAGTTTTGATTAAAAAAATTATAGTTTCTTTGTAATAAAATGAAATTAATTAAAAGGTTTTAGATTTTTATCTAAATTATAAAAATACTTATTCTTTTAATTCCAACAAACAAACCTAAAAGAAGAAATAGAGTATCTCGTTATAGCAAAAAGAAAGATAATTTTTTGAATCGTATCAGAAAATAAAATGTAATATTGTTTTAAGTTATATATATATATATATATATATATATATATATATATATATATATATAAATAT
>Ga0209489_101947_pt1 | contig 42530 bp, 18 predicted proteins | sample SiratrowhiteBW_FD_187527 | JGI IMG/M metagenome (GOLD analysis project Ga0209489, IMG submission 187527) | Root nodule microbial communities of legume samples collected from California, USA - Siratro white BW (SPAdes) (version 2) | ecosystem: Host-associated > Plants > Roots > Nodule | place... | reverse complement strand
CTTTGCGGCAATTTAGTGTAATAATAATTATTATTTTCTCTTTTTGTAAAACACTCTGGATTATATGAAAAGTTAAGATTTTATACGATATAATCTCGCGATTGTTGTACTCTAAATTTTAAATGATGATTCTCTCATACACATCTCGAAAATGATCTTTAACTTCAAATATAATATTTTTCTATCTCATAAGTGTTTTTCCATCTTTTTTACTTCTTTAAACTACCTGACTACATTATTTTATAGTTTTTGTTCTTAAGTCATATATTCACCCGAGATTACTCTTTCATTTGAATCCCGAAATCATTGTTTCATTTGAGTCACGTTCATGTTTTATTCCAATTATGTTTTCTTAATTATGTTCATTATTTCATATTTTTTTTGTGTCCTAAAAGTTTAGGATTTAGAGTACATAAATTCATTCACATTTTAGAAGAGAATGATTGGTGATTTATTTTATTGATAATATATTATTTTTTTATTGATTAAATTTTTCTTAATTATACGATTTTTATCGTAATAACAAAAGAAAATATCAAATAAATTATTTTAAAAAAATGTAGTGATTACAACAAACTTAAAGATTTGGAAGTATTTTGGTAACTGATTCAATACTTAATAAAATTAAGAAAAGAAAATTATATATGACCATCTTAAATAAGTTCCTTAAATATTAACTAAATCATTTACAAACATATAATAAAATCAAGATAAGAAAAAATATTTTGATTATTCTTTATAAAATAAAAATTAATTCAAAGAAATTATTCAACAATGTCAAATCCTCTCACATTAAGTACACATTGAATTCTTATATCTCATGTATCTCTTATTTTTTTTAGTACAAACTTTATTTAAAATAAATGCAGTAAGATGATTGTTTAAATACAATATCATTTAAGTTCTAGACTAATAACATTTTGGTTTAGTTTCTAAGGACATAACTTCTTGTATCTTAACACAAAATAGATAAGAAGACCTATTTATTTTTAAATGATTGAACTTTTAGGGTTAATGTTATATAATACTAAGATATAAACATATTTGAGAATATATTGTTTTGTTTAGAGATAATAATGCGGACTGATTTAACTTATTTTGACCATTCTTAGATTTAGCTTGAGATAAACTGACTCCCATAAGAATTACAAGTTAATTTTGTTGGTTTGTCTTATATAATGATTAACCCATGAGTCTACTCATCAACTCACATAAATAAAATTAAAAAAAAATTACTTGTAAATATTGCAACAATAATTTTATTTTAATGTTTCATATCCTTATTATACTCCAGGAGTTTATTATTGACAATAAAATTTAAATAAGCTAAATAAACATGTGATTAACACAAGTAAATATGTCAAAAGTTAAATCATTTGCAAATAACGAAGCATAAAAAAATTGTCTAAGCTATTAAAAAATTACTTAGTTAATCATCATTTTGTTTTGTCTTTAAAAGTATCACTATTATTGTTTCACTTTAATAATATTAAAAATATAACGGACTTTTTTATTTTATTTCAAATTATGCATATCAAGTCACCAAGCCCCCTAACTCAATCGTGGAGACTATAGGTTTTCCGGGATAGACCTAAATGGATAGTGAATTAAAATACTTAATCTGCATTTTTTTTTTCGGACTAGTCCACATAGTTTAACCCCACTATCATCTCTACTTCTATTTTTCTTTTTTTTAATCAAAATAAAAATGTGAGTATTTACAATGATTTATAAAAGAGATATATAATATATGTCTATTTAAAAAAAAAGTAAAATTAAACTTAGATAGATGACTCACGTTTAAAATAAAACTACTTTAAATCATTTTTACTATTATAGCGTAATTCAAAATTGCAAACGTTAAATCTAAAAATATATTTAGAAACTTCAGATGAGAAATCACCTTAAACCAAACATGATGATTTTTTTTCAAAGACCTATTCAATAAATTCCAAACTTTATATTTTTTTCTTTATTATGCTATAAAAGAAATATACGTACAAATGATGAGTGTTTTTTATATTATTAAACATAATTTACTGATTTATTTTATTTTAAATACTCGTTAACATTATTTTTATAATTATAAGAATAGATATATTTATTATATTTTGTATCGATATATTTAGCATTTTAAAAACTCGTTTAATATGATTTAATAAATCAGAAAAAGGTTAGAAAAGCAAAGAAACATGAGGAAAAATAAATAAAAAACAATGATAGCCCAATTCCTTGTTCAATTAGAATTGATTATGTTTATTATTTGTAAAACTTTAACTTTTGAATAATTTTTTTATGTGTATTTTAACCGAACCTATACAACCATGGGCTAAACGTGCTTCCAGGTTCTTACAGGCTAAACACTACAAATAGATTTTAAGATTTAAAAGTTTAAAATTGGTTATCGAGGTGAAAGATAAAAGAAGATTGCGTTTAAATTAAATCTATTAAAAAAAATGTTATTTATATACTATTATAAATGAAGTGAAAAAAATTATTAATAGACTGGAAAAGTAAAAGAATCAACTAAAACATGAGACAAAATATAATTAATGAATAAAATTAGCGTTTTTTTTTATTCACTTGTTTCCATTTAATGTTATAGAATAGAGTTTAATATCTGGTGTAGTTTCTGCTTGGATTTAAACTTAATTTGTAATACATTTAAAATGGAATTATTAAATTTATTTTAATTCAATTTTTCTTAGGGATAGTTGACTGTTATAGTATGCAGATTTTAGATTGCAGTTGTAGTCTTTAAGAAAAGAAGTCCAAAAATTGACTAAAAAACAACTTATTTAATACAATTATATGTAAATAGGCGAACGGAACTAACCCACATAACAAAAGAGAAATTTGTCGAAGAGCATAACCTAATTATCTGTTTTTTTTTTTTTCTTCAATAGGAAAGTTCAATATTTGAACAAAAACAGTTCCAAGGAAAAAGCCACAGATAGAATTTTAGGTTTAAAGTTTATCGAAAATGTTTGAAAAAATATTATATTATACTGAAAATATTTCAAATTTAAAATCTGAATGTAATAGAATAAATAATGTGATGAAATATAATTGGGCGGGAAATGGATTAAAGGAAATTGAAGGTTGGGTTGAAATCCGAGGAAGATGCATCGATGCCCACGTAACGTACGACTGGTCCACGTCAGCCAGGTCTTGATTCACGGGATTTCTGTGACTACACAGAAATTAGCAGCAATAAATGCATCTACCTTACCTTTCTTTTCTATTTCAATTCTTACTGTCACCCCTTTAATCTCATCCGTAACTAACATCCCATTTAAACATTTCTTTGTTGTACATCTCTATTAAATATAATTTTATTTGGAAAATTTTACATCTACACCTTTCAGGTTTCCTATTCTAGTTTATTTATTTCAAATTATTTTATATTTTAAAATATAAATGTTTTTTTTATTGGTTTTAAATAGGTTTTAGAGTAGAAAATGGGGTGTTTGTTTATCATCACCCATTTATTAATAACAATGTATCTCACAAAAAATATAAACATATTTTGGTTTGTATCAGATTTTTTGCCTGTCATTAAGTTTGCCAAATAACATAATGAATTAATAACTTTAACAGAAAATTTAAGTGCCCAAGATGCAATGTTTTATGCTTCATAAACCAAAATAAAGCATGAAGGACAAAATAATATTTTAATAAAAACAAACTATTAATCAATGCGTTTGGTTTTGTAGAATAATTTAAGTCAAAGTTTTCAGACTTCACTTTATTAATTTGCAAACTCTAACTGAAAGTAAATTAATAGAATGTTTATCTATAACAATATATAACTTCTATTTTATATTTTTATTTATTTTTAATTGCATTTAAAAATAAAAAATAAACTACTAAGTATTTAATATTTTGTACATACATCTCAACCACGTCAACACGTTATAAATCACCACATATTTGATAATATTCTTTTTAAAACATAAAAGACATTATTTCCCATTAGTAATAATAACAATAAACAACTTAAGAAAACATGTATTGTTTATATATTAAAACGTTACTAAGAAGTCCTACCAAATATTATTAGATAAACTACATCAAAAATATTTTATAATGATTATTTGCTTGAAATATAATTAATGTTTAAAATATAATTAATATTTCTAATAAATATTACCAGCTTGTAATATATCATGGAGATAAAATTAAAAAATTATTGAGAGTGATGGATATAGTAAATTTATATGATAAGTTTTAAATAAACGTTTTTGTTATTGCAAGTGAGATTGTAATAATATTTAACACATAAACATGCATTTTAAATTATTAAGATTAAAATTTAAGTTGAAATCAACTAGGCAAGATATGCTGTATTTTTTGTAATTAAAATATAAAATATTGTTAATTTTATTTATAAATAAATGCTTAATTGTATTTAAAGAAATAACTAAAACCTTGTTGAACCAATTTGACATAGCCTATGCAGTTTTACAGAACTAATCTCTTTACAATAGTTATTGGGTGACCATTTTATTCACTTAACCAAATTTATTTAATTGAAAATTAAAAAAAAAAAAATTACTGTCAGAAGACCGTAAAGTCGTTAGACGATTATATAATCATAAGATAGAATTCATTTTAGTGAAAATTCAAAAATTTATCTACTAAGCAATTAACAAACTGTTGACAAACAGATAATAATGGATGAACGAATTTAGACATATTTAATTTGTTTAACAATAGTATTTATAAACTTTAATTGACACGTTTTTCAAATATTTATATACTTTATCAAATTGTTATATTCCATCAACATATTATACTTAAATTTTATTAAATATTATTATAACATGAAGAATAATAAATTAAAATTTGATTGTTTATTTTTATATTAGAATGTATAATTTTAAATGACAAATTTTGATATGAGAAATTAATAAGTTCTTATACGATTGTTTGTGTATATGATAAAATGTAGAGTTTGAAATATATTGATATAAATTATGTATTAGGTGAAATGAAATATAAAATTATATGAATATAAATATATGGTTATATAATATAATATGATATGTGATGTATCCTAAACATATATATTTTTAGGAATTATGAATATCTAATTGGTCTCTTTACATCACTTTATGTTAATATTAGTAATTTCATTTTTCTGCTATCATTTATATTGTGGATACAGTTAATTTTAATTAATATTATGTTTGATTGCAAGATAAACTTAAAAAAAAAAAAGTGTTCCTTCTCTTATCTGTTTGACACATAATTATGAAAGAAAATAAAAAAAATTGAACAAGCCCGATACTTAAATTTGTTTCCTTCAAAATTGGAAAATGAAACAAGAGCTAGAATCTGAATTCAAAAATGAAAAGAAAAAAAAAATTGACCGTTGTTTTCCGGACAGTGTTACTGTTATGAGCATTATTTTAATACATATATCTATCGTTTAATCTTTCATGTATTTTATAATCTCAAATCTACAAAAATGTCAGTTCAAAATAATTTACATATGTTTAACCCACCTTTAAGGTATTTCCAAAGATTATATCTAATCAATGTATTTGAATAATAAATAAGCAGTAAACTTAAACGGCTCACTTGATTATTTTGTATGATTCATAATTAATCGTGTGTAAACCAAAATGTAACTATTTAATGTACTCACATGTTTTATTATGTGATCATAATGAATTATTGGACTGTAAATATTATTATTCACAATCAACATAATCCAATTACTAATGATGCATCTATTTTACTGTAAAATTGATTAAATTTCATTCTGCACAATAGATTTTGTTTTAAAATTAAAATATACAAAATATGCAATTAAAGGATATAATTTATATTTCTTATTTTTTTTCAACAAAATAGATGTATATATAAACTTTTCATTCATTCATTCATTTTCCTTTTTTTCACTATATTTAACCTTAATTAAATCACTTACTTTAAATTTAATTCTCTTTGATTCATTCTGTTTCTCTGGCATTGGCTGAAAGGAAGATTAACCTAATCCATGAATGAAGTGGAAAAAGAGGGTGAAGGAAAAGAGAAAGATGCAGCGTATTCGTGTGTAATAGGTTAGCATGTTCAGGAATGAGGAGCTGAGCATGCGTAGTAAATAGCATGGGACCTTCATGTTATCAGTAAGCAAAGAAGATAAAGTCATTATTAAAGTTTGCATGTCAGTGAAGAGGTAACAAACAACGAGATAAGGATGTTTTCTCTGAGGTTTTTGACCATCTTACTGTGTCTTCGGCCTCTTACTTGGCAGTGACAGCACCAACCAATAAAGAGAGCTGAGTAATAATCAGGAATAATGCGTAGTTATGAGTCAAATGTCACAATGATTATGTCTCATCTTTTTTCTTGTAACAAGAGTGGGCTAATTAAAGAACGAACAGTCAAAGATCACAACTTATTGGACACTTTGTATTTATGAAATCACGGTTTCGATAAAAAAAGTACAAAAAATTTTAAGAAAATAAAATATGTTACGTGCTTTATATATCTTACACGATACAGTTGTTTGCGATGAAAATATTAAAATTGATTGATAAAACTTTAAGGAAAACAAAGGGAATATATTATGAGATCCCTTTTATTTCCATTGGTAACTAGACGTAATTCTCAATTTAAATATTTAAAGTATACCAGAGATAATTTACTCTTACAAAATAAATCGAATTTATTAATAATATTTTAATTAATATACAATTATAAAAGTTCGAGTTAACATATATAATGATACAACTTCAATTTGAAACATTTTATAATGATTATATTTTTACAATAAATAAAATATTCAATGATAACTCCCAGTATTTTTGGACAAGAACTTGAAAGAAGATATTATATAATTTTAGAAAAAGTTTGTAATAAATCATGAAGAACACAATCTAAATTATATAGACTTTGAAGAAATTAAAATAAACGAATAACTAAATAAATGCTTTAGAATATTAAATAATGAAAAATATAAATTCCAGAAAAAAAATAACAAAAATGCAAATACAAATAACAAATAAAGATTAATGGACAAATACAGGGGGTAAAATAAGAATCTCCAAAGGAAATTGAAAAATTTGGTGAACGTTAATTTTAGTTTGACCATTACAAAAAAATAATGCATTATAGTTTTTTATACCCATAATTTATATGTAATAAATCTTAAGACAAACTATTCGAGTAATTATCTCTGATTATATTTATTTATACGAAAAATTACATTATACTTGTTCAAGGTCTACTTCTTATTTTTTTCTAAAACTATATATTTCACATACATCTTCAACAACTCTATATCTCTTTATATAACGCTTTTATCGAATAACAATACAATTTTCATTTGATGATAAATAAATGTTTTAACTTTCTTAAACTTTTTTTATGACGCGTGACTATATTCAATACATTAACTCGATATCAATTTTATCATATTTCCTTCAATAAATTAATAATTTTCTATTATCGTAAAATTTACTTCCATCACTAACTATTTTTAATTTAATGGTTTTATACAAAGGACATATTATAACTCATTGATTGTTTATGTATATCAGTAATAATTTCAATATATTTTACTAACATTCTCTCTTTTTCGATGAAATTTTTCCATCATAAAAGAAGATAAAGATACAAATAACAAAAAGAAGTTGTTCACTGTTATACAAGATCTTTAACATGAAATATGCAATTCAAATTTGTGAGTTAACTCGTCATCAATTTAATTAACTAAGTTGATATTTTTTAGTATTTTAGTTTGTCATGAATCATTTAACCTGTCAATTTGGTGAACAACAAAGGTATGACGGGTTAGCTACCCTTTTTTAATTTGTCAAAATAAAAATAAAAGACTACAGTTGAAAGAATGATAATTTTATATTATATTGTTTAAAAGATATAATAATGTTGTAATTTGGATTATGAATACCTACAGATAATATTCTAATTATTTGATCATATTGAGTAACTTAATGTGTAAAACTAATAATTATTTTAGTTCATCTATTAATTAATTAAATATTTAAATCATATATACGTAATTTTAAGTTAACATTATATTTTATGAATATTTATATGTTTGTTCTGTACTGTATGGTATGCGTTTATGACGTTTGTCTAAGAATATTTACTTAAGCTTATATCACATTAAATGTCTTTTGGAAAATGAAGTAACACTGTTTTGTTTAAATATTTCTTAGACTTTAAAGTTTTTAAATTTGAAAAATTCTATTTACTTTGTACACTTTAAGTTTTACACCAGATGTTGCTTAAAGAAAAAAAAAAAACATTTAAAGAACACAGTTTTTACATTGAATATTATGTTTGATATAAATTTATATCTTCCATATCCCCATCGAACCGTTTCTTAATGTAATCCATCTTAAATATTCGACGTAAAAGGTCTCTTATATATTAGTATATAATCACCCAATCGTTCGAATAATATTTGTTGTTTAAAGAGTACATTAGGATGTTTGATATTGTAAAAAGCATACAAAAAAATAGATATATTATACTCTGTGAACATATCAGAATAATAAACTGTTTTGTTTTGTTTCTCTTGAATTTATCTGAAGATATTTGTATTTCTTTTTGTTTTGCTTTTAAAATATATTATTGTTTTCAAACACGGTCTAAATTTTATAATGGTCGTGTGGATGAAAAAAAATGGCAAGGACGATGGTATAGAGTAGTTTCTTTTGGCCCACTAAATTAATCTTGCCTTCGAAGAGAAGGAAGAGTTTTATTGTGAATCTATTTGTGTCGGAAGCAAAAATTCGGGTGTGTTTTTTTTGTCACATGTGATAGTGTGAGTGTACTTGGCCTAAAAATATAAAATTATGACGGTGGAAAATATCATAAATATTTTATCCATTAATATAGTAGAACTTAACTACACTGAACGTGACAAAAGGAGCAAGTCAAAATTTCCACTCTACAAAAAGACTTTCATTCTTCTAACCATGTTAAACTTTCACTATTAAGAGGTAGGTAAAACGGTTTAGCAAGTTATTAATGAAAGTAACATGAATATAGTTGTAAAGGTTCAATCTGCAAGGATTTGATTCATATCACAAAAACATGGGGATTCAATTAGTTGTTGATATGAGGACCTTCTATATGAATGACATGAAAGTCTTTTTTGTTCACACCCCACCTAAACTAAACCTTTTGTATATAAATAGTGGCAAATGGGTGATGATTTTACACATAATTTATAAACTAAAAGATAAGTATTTTTTTCAGTGCAATCCATCTTCTTCTACCAACACTTTTGATTTAAGTAGAAAAACTTGTGTATGAAATGCAATTTTCACATTCAAAGGGTAAATTTAGTTTTGAACTTCTCATTCATGGCAACTGTTGCAATTTAAAACTGTCATTTTTGGACTTGGAAATTATCTCACAGGCAAAAACCAAGATAGTGTCATGCTCTCTAACATTGGAATCATATATTTATTGATTAATCTTTTTAAATTTTATACTTCTCACACTATATAAAGATTTTAACTGTACTAACTCCTTCAAACATACTTATAGTTTTATTTTTTTTTTGATAAAATGTACTTCTAATCTTTAAAAAAAATTTAGGTTTAATTATGTATTTGTTCCATTGTTTTATTTATTACTTTCATTTTGATTCTTTATATTTTTTAGTGTCAAAATTATCTCTTATTTTGTTACTTCGTTTAACTGCTTTTGTCAATTATGTTACTAATTTTGTTAAAGTTGTATTACATCATTTCACAACCTAAGCAACAGTATCTTGTATATAATTTCAATTAGCTACGTTATCTTCTCAATAGTTTATTAATAAACTTATTTTTAATGTTGAAAATACGCCGGAATAAAAGAACAATAATATATATTTTGCTAATGTATTGCTATTCAATTTTTTCAAGAACTTGTCACGTTAGAACTATTAGTAATTACAACTTAACCATAAATCTCAGTAAGTTTTTGTTTTAATTTTTATTGAACAACATTCGACGTTTTTCGGTTCATTCACTATTTTACTATTTATTTAATTTAACATAATTCTCATTTTTTTAAAAAAATTCTCTGGTCATACCATAAGTTTTTTAAACTTTCCAGACATATATTTTTTGTTCCATTGAAGTTATGCATTGTTGACATTTTATCTTCTTCATTTGATTAACATAACAAATGATGTTGATTTAAACTAAAAAGGCATATATTCATCGTGTCTCGTGCATTATTTTGTTCACATTAGACATTTCTTAATGGGTTGTTAGTTCTTTACAAGATTGACAAGCAAACAAACTCTAAAAATGTAACTTGAAAAAATAAAGGGCCATTTCAATTTTAAAAATACAAACGACGAAAATAAAATTAGTAAATAGAATAAAAGAGAAAAAAATATAATTAAGTTAGTGTTTTATTATTAAATACGATTAATGTATATATAAATCAAGTTCATATTTCAAAACAAATTAACCAAACTCAAAATAAATCTTTCATTAAATAAATAAGTAAATTTAAAGAGTAAATTAGACTAGTTCCCTTTCATTAAGTAATACTACATTCTCATTCCTTTTATTTTTCACCCTTCAAAATTTTATGAAATTCACAAATTCCTAATAGATGCACCTTTATATTTTGTTAAGAGCCTATTTCCTTTAACATAATTCATACCCAAAATTATTTATAGATCACTCCTTTAAACAAGTCACTATTACATAATTTTATTTATTTTTATATTTTCTTCAACATATATAAGAAAACAATACTTCTATCTTTTTAATGAAAAAGACATAAAGATTAAACAGAAATGTGCAACTCGCATATCAACTTTCTGTTAACGAAAACAACCATTTAACAGAAAACAAAATACGTGTGCCATATGATGAATTTCAGAAATTTCTTATCGGATGAAAAAAATGGATTAGACGCAAATCAACAACTCTTTTGTTTATAAGTTTAATTGTACAAAATATTTTCATTAGAGTTGGCAGGGTTCACATGCAGAGGTTGTAAAAGTAAAAAAAAAAAATAAAAAAAAATATTAAGAACAAAAAATATCATAACAATTAAATTAATATTTTAAGGTGTAAAAAATATAAATAATTTAAAAAATGTTATCAGTTACTTGTGATAGCGTCATATCTGTTGACGTTGGACATCTGATACATTATGGAATAAAAAAACCATCTTCATTTAATTTGAAAAAAGATGTAGAGGAACATTACTGAAAGGACCCCATGGTTTTCCAAATTTACATAATAAAGCCTTCATCCCAAGGTCAGCATCAACGGCAGATCCAGTGACCAAAATAAAAAAAAAAAAATTGAAAATAGAAGGCTGAGAATTTAAATTTTGAAAAGTCCAAAATTTTCCAAAAGAAGGTAGGGACAGAAAAAAGAAAAGAGAGAGGAGTAGAGTGGAATTAGGTGAGTGAAGAGTCCAAAATTTTGAAATTTGATTTGAAAAGATAACAAACCTTGAGAAGGAAGCAGAAGTAACAGTGGAAATTAGAATCCCACATCGATTTTGAACGATGCATGTGTTGTGGCGCTTAATTAATTTGAAAGATTATTTGAAGTGTTAGAAGTAACAGAATGGAGCAATGCATGCAAGGACAAATGTCCCCAACCACTGGGCCAGTGTTCCAGTTGTTCACACTACAATTTTCATACATACCAATATTTTTTTATTTTTTTATTTTTCAAGTGTCTAAAAGGGACCCTGAAACCTTAATAAAAGCAACTTGTCTTCTTACATTCTATTATCCTCCAACTCACCACAACCCTCTCCTTTTACTTTTTTTTTTTTTTTTCATTCGCTCTGTGGGTCCCACACTGCACACACAGCTGGGTCATTATTAAATCTTCCTCAACCAGCAACTTCAGCTTCCTCGTTCCCCTTCATTACCCTCGTAAATCGTAACGGCTTCGTATCACTTTTTCACTTTCCTCTCAAACCCTTTCCTTCTTCAATCCTTTGCCTCACTCGCTCACCCCACCCATGGATGAGTCTGAGTTCGACGCCGCTTTCGGCTTCCCGTCCGAGTTTCCCTACGACTTTCAATCGGTCGGGGCCGAACCGCTCGAGTCCGGTTCCACCGGGACTGAGAGCAGCGACGAGGAGGACTTCTTCGCCGGGTTAACTCGCCGACTCAGTCATGCCTCGCTTCATGAAACAAAGAAGGAGCAGCTCCTCACTGTTCCAATCTGTAACGGTGACAACAAAACTGAGGTATGATGGTCAAAACACGCCGTTTTGTTTTGTTTTGTTGATTTTTTTTTTTGTGTAAACTGACGCGACTCTCTGGGTTTTTATTTTTGGGCCAGAAACTGACTGGTCGTGGTTTGGCTGGGTCGCCTCAGTCTATACTGAGTGGAATCGGAAGCTGGTCGGGTCGGAGCGGCGGGTCCGGTGAAGGAAGCCCGAACGGGTCTTCTCGTGTTCCCTCGCCCACCACGTCGCCGTTTAAGGCTTCCAATGATGCGTGGGATGTGCTGTACGCAGCCGCAGGGCAAGTTGCGAGGTTGAAGATGAATGACGAGGTCTCTTCGAAGGTTGAGTTTCAGAACGGGGGTGTTTTTGGTGGCTTTTCTCCGCCAGTGGTGGCGGAGAATGCGTTTTTCGTGAACCAGGGCGGTCCACAAGTGAGTTTTTTAGAAACGTGTTCAAGGTGTTTGTGATAATGCGTAAATGAATTTGCATGTTGGAATCGGGTGTTTAATTTTTTTTCTTGTGTAGACTCGGTACCAGCCGGTGAGACCGGAGCAGATGCTGAAGCAGCAGTGTGGTTCGGTTTGGGGGAGGCAGGAGAAGGTTGGGTGGGTGACTCAGCAGCTCCACCCACAGGTTCAGAATAGAGTGCGTGATTTGCGTGAGTTTGGGTATGACTATGAAGCTGTGAACTGTGCACGCGCTTTGCCTCATTCTGCATGGCACCGTCCTCTTCCAATGAAGCACCAGAATCAACCTGTGCCGCATTTCGGATCCGGGTCGCGACCCGGTTTGCAAGCTGGATCTGTTGGTGTTAACAAAAGGGGTTGCGCTGGAACAGGGGTTTTCCTGCCTCGTCAATATGGGGCCCCTCCCCCTGAATCTCGCAAGAAAACAAGTAATTTACTGAATCTGTTCTTTCTCGTTTGTTAACCAATGTTACTGCTTATTTGGTGGTTATCTAATTGATTTGTCTTGTCAATAGGTGGTGCTGCCCCAGTTTTGGTCCCAGCAAAGGTTATTCACGCACTGAACCTCAACATTGATGACTTCAATGCCGCTAGCCAACCACGGTTCTCTGGTGCTTTTGGGGTGGACTATGGTAAGTGAGTTTTTAAGAAAAACGTATTTGTACAGACTTGAGTTCTTAATCGGAGTTTATGGCTAACTTGTTTGAGTTTGTGGTTCTTGTAGATGCTTTGTTAGCAAGGAGAAATGCTCTTCTCCTGCAGCAGAAGTTAAACATGCGGCGAGAGGAGGCAGCAAGCCATGAACTTCGCTTGCCTCAGGAATGGACTTACTGACTCCTTTGATGATAGTTCAAACAAAGATTCAATTTCTAAAAGTTAAATTCGGTGGAGAAAGCAAGCTAGTGAGATAGTAGGGAAGTTGTTTTTTAGTTTTTAATTTTATAATATAAAGATGAGATTCAAGAATGTGTTTGGGTAGTTTAGTGGCAATAAACATCCGGTTTTTTGTGAGAGATGCAGCTTTTGGGATCTGTTAGCCGAAGAAACAGTGAAAGATAGTTTAGGGAAGGGTTTTTATCTTTGATTAAGAATATATTTATTATTTTGTAATAAATGGGGTTGGTTTTCTTCCATGTTAAATGAATGTTGGTGGAAGAAGGGTAAAGAGCTTACTGTGTTAGAAGGCGGGTTCAAGTCTTGCTGGCAGAAAAGTGTTGGAAGATTGCCCATAACTCTTTGTAAAAGCTCTTACTCCTTATAGAATAGTATGTAATAAGTTATACTATATGTAGTAAAGGCAACTGTTGTGTAATTCCAATATCCTCCATATCTCTATCCTCTTCTTTTGAGGTATAGCATTTTGAGCTTTATCTGTGCTGCCATTGCCCATGAGTACATGAATATGTTTGAGTGATATTAATTTTAGAGTAATACTTATATATTTTTTAGAAGTAAAATTATCAAAAGCAAATAAATAAATTGAAAATGCAATACTAAAGTAGCAGTTAATGATAGTGTGGGACATATTGGAGTTGAGACAGTGTAAGATATTTTTCACTGGAATGTAAATTCGAAAGGTCATTATCAAGAATATGGAGGGAAGGCAGAAAGAAAGCAAGAAAAGATGAAAGTGTAAGCAATGGGGCAGGGGTTGCTGGTTTAAGATGGGAGGGTACCTCTGATGGGTCCCTCTCTGGATCCAGTGTTAGGGCCCTCTCGTCTCGGTTACTGCCCTCTTCATCTGTATTCCCGCCCTTTTTATTTTATTTTATTATTCTTTTTATCCAAAAACCGATCTAAGAGTTGTCATTTTGAAATTCGTGATTAGATTTGGAACATTTCTCTTCTGATTTTGACCTGGTCAAACTTCCCATTATTATATTCCTCTCCTTTTGAAATTTTATGCCAGTTATGTATTATTTGTAAGTAAACAATTATCTCTAGTTTTTATTTATGTTAATTTTATATTTTTAAATAAAGTGCTGATATACTCACTTTTCTAACTATCATACTTAGGCGTTTAGTGTTTCTTAGCATGATAATCCATTAAATTATAACTTTTATAACTGCTTTTAATGGATGGTTATTTTAACACTTTTTCCACATCATTATCATATAAGCATTATTGTTGCTTAATGCAATATCAAAATCTGGCTTTGTACAGGAAACGGAATCTTGATTTTCACTCCACAACACGAATTTTCATGAATTTATGTTTTACTTAACATGGGGTAGTCATAGAACACTACCCTCCTTTACATGATTCTCTTAAGAACAGATACATACACGATTGATTTAAGAACAAAAACAATTTAAATGTATGAAAATCTTACGATGAAGATGAAAATTTAAAAGTGATTTTGATAATTAATAAAACCCGTAAACAAATCATTTATAGTGGTGAAACCTATCTCAAGAAAACGAAACCACAAAATCATATATAACAAATAAGTGCTTTGTTTTATTAAATAAGCGTAGAATGACGATTATATTCATTTACGATAAATAAATTTACAGCTGATAAAAGCGAGCTTATGGATGAGTTTCTTTTTTTTTTAATAAAAGAAACAATTAATGAATAGCAGTTAAAGACTTATGGACGGCACGTTAGCATTTAGAACACATCAGCTTAATAAATTATGCAGTTAACTAGTTGTTGTACTTGCTTGTTTAAGAATCTAAAGAAGCCTTCAACAATAGTTATTTTTTCCATCATAATAATTTTCTCTACATGTCTCCTTTGGTGCAGAAAGAAAACACTATATTTTGTTTCTGTTATTTTGTCCTTTTGAAATTTAATTTATTAACATGATTAATCTACGGACCAACTTACGATAGAAAAGATAATAGATAACAAAAACTTGAAACAAAGATAAAACAAGTTGTTAACCTTAATCAATGAAATTATTTTAATTAAGCAATGATATAATCCAGTTGAAGAAAAAAAAGGTGCTAACTGTAATTAAAACGAAGAAGGTGAACAAAAGGGTCATTGTGCGTGACATGATCCTACGTAAAAATCTGTAACATTTGTTTATATTAATAGAAGTGGTTGACTGGTGGTGAGGTAGTGGAATACAGCTATAAAGTTTGTCACAGAGAAAACTAACATGGCAGATGAGATGGGTCTTGGATTAAGGATCATCCTCAGGCTGAGACTCAACCTCAACCTTTGGGTGCATGTGGGGTAAGGCTAGGGTTCACCTTCACTCATTTGGTTTTTGCAACTTATGCAAGCAAACACATAAAATAAAACAACCCTCAATGTTTCTATCTAGTCTGTGTCACGTGTGGCTAGCTAGCAAGCTAGCTAGTAGATAGATCAAACAATATAATCAACACCCAAAATCATTCTTTCACTTACTTGGCCACTAAGTATGATATACATGGACACGTTTCACCTGAAGGGTGAATGTATTTTGACAGGGTTAAAAATGGTTTGGGAAGCATAAGAGATGATTTTGGTACATGATGGGTGGCTCATGTTGAAAAGGGAATAAGCATAGCTGTTTTTTCAGGGATCCAAGATGGAGTTGAGAGTGAGTTGGTGACAGTTCATAGCTTAGTTTTATTTGGAGGCTTTTTTTTTGCTTAATTGACGCTCAAAGTCCTTGTCTTTTAGTAGATGAAAGGTGTGTTGGAGTAAGAAAGGTAGGATTTTGAAGTGGTTACTAGAAATGGTGCAAGTAAAAGGCAGAGATTGAGGTCGGTGGCGGTTGTTGCGCGTCATTAATTGGTTTTTCTTTTGTTTGGTTACTTACTCACTTCTTAATCAAACCCAATAAGGGTGTTAGATTTGTCCCTATGGAGCAACAAAACAAACACCGCGACTCCTGTCTCCATTCAAATTCAATTATTGCCATTTAAGCCTATTGTTAAAGAATTATGTACTGTGCTGTGCTAGGAATTAAGTAATGGAATCATGTGTGTTGTGTTGGGTGTATTTTTTTCAACCAATTTATTATTTGTGAGATGGAATTGCACCTTGCACGCCCATATGGGTTGAAGAGGGGTGTGTTGATTTGATTTGGTTTTGTTGGTGGTGGAATTGGCCCTTCTCTTTAAAGAATGAAAGATAAATATTGATGAAAGGTTTTTGTGAGTGTTGATTCACTGTTATGGACTTGTCTTTGCCACCAAGATACCAAGCAAAGCCTGCAAAATAATTTAAAGTAACGTGCAAGGGGAGATGGGTTGTCAACACGTGGAGGGTCACCGAAATGCCATTAGGAGTGCCTGTGATAATATCATGTTTGATGATATCATTCTTTTGCCCTTTTTTTCCTTTTTTTTTTTCTCTTCCTTCTGGCTTTTGACGAATGGGTTCCCTTCTCCCTTGCTTGATTTCTGGCCCATATCTAGCCGTAAATCACGTTTCTTATGGGTCCATCTATTTTTAACACTTTTCCTCATTCCATCTACAACCATTATAACTTACACTTGTTGCCTTTCGGCCTGTTAATTCACAGGGTACTTAGTTCCACTTATTTATTAAAATACACCCAAATCTTACTAATACTTAATTATAATATAATGTCAATGCTAAATGGTTGGATTGGAAGAAACCCATTTGGTGTCCCTTGGATGAAGAAAACCTAAATGAATTATCGTACATAGGAAAATGAATTATGGATTTGAATATTGAGTTGATCCATAAAGTAGTGGATGTTGAGCGTTTGAGTAACTATACTAAGTGAGTGAGTGTACGGAGTTTGATGAAGCTAGGTACAGTGTTGGCGTCAATCATATCCTATCCTATCCTATCCTTCAAGGCCCACACCGTGCACATTCTTCTTCATTGATTCATTTTGTTAATACAAAAACGATGATATCATTTATCATTAATTATGCACGCATGAAGCTTATCTCTCAATGGCGTGCACATAAGTCAATCATTTGCAGCTACCAATCTGTTTAGAAGAGAGAGAACGTTATCTCACTGGGAACAGGTTTCATTTCCACCTTTTCTTTTAGTTTTTTTAATTAAAGCAATTGGTTTCTAAAGCTTTGTCAAAAATGTATGCAGATTATAGAGTCAACTTTACTTGCTTTCGAATTATTTTTGTAATATCTATGGACTTTGTTTTGTCTAATAGCTGTAGTTATTTTTAATATAAATAACTTGCATAGATATCATATTAAAAACATTTAAGTGTTATTTTCAGATTTTAGTATCTAAAGTAGATTAAGATTAAAGAACCAAAACTGGATTTACTTAGTATTTTAAGCATTAAAATTTTTATTACTTTTATCATCAATATAAGAGTGGTATTTTGATTTTTAATTCCCATTTTTTTTCCTGACATATTAATACCCATTCCCTTATATTTTAGATCATTAGCATGTGGAGTACGCAGAAAACTTTGAATTAAAATAAGTCACGTCAAAAACTACCACAACTATTATGAACGGTGAATATACAAATTTTGACGTAGTTAATCAATTAATATATATATATATATATATATATATATATATATATATATATATATATATATATATAGTTTTTAAAATAATTATCGTGAATAGATAACCATATGTGTAAAAATTATTATTATTATTATTATTATTATTATTACTACTATATAAATACTTTTTGTCACTGCTGAGGACACACAAATGTGAACGATAGGGATAAGTCTCGATCATAAAAAGAACTTTTGACCTTAACTAATATTAGAAGCACACTTGGCATTGATTGCATGCTTAACTTCAAGATTCAACCAAAAAAATGCTTAATAAAGGCTTACAATTTAATCCAACTTCATGCTACTTGTCATACAAATATAATTGATAAAGCAGCTGCTCAATACAAGAAAAATTCATTTGGTAAATGTATTTTGTACCAGAAGAACTGAATTGCAATTCTCTTGACCAAACTAGGCTTACGAACAAAACTAGATGTGGTGGTTCTTACTTTTCTTCTTTGTTGTAGCAAAGCTGCTTGGTCCAATTTCTATTGACATTCTTTTTGTCCTGCAGGAAAAGAAGATTCAACGTATATTTGTGTCAGTATAGAAAACAAGACACTACTAGTAATATGTAATAAAAACATTCAGAAACTATATCATTTTCACTGTTTCATACTGAAGAAAATACCTTGATGACAACTCTTCTGACTCCTTACAATCCTCAGCAGCAGCACCATCTGTGAGAAAAACATCATACACAAAAAAAATAAGGAACAACATGAGAGATCAAAATTCTCCCTTCTATTCTCAATAAGAAACAACTAACAGCATGAGCATGTACTCATGTCCAATGGTGTCAAACTGAGAATCATAGATAGTTAAAGGATCAAAAGGTCAAAAGGGGTATAAAAGATAGAAAAAAGAAAATCAACGAGATCCTAAAATCCTTCCTAAAATGCAAAATTTATAAATGCATATACAAAAAAATAATATAGATAAGGAAAACTAATAAACTCATAATTGTTATAAATAACTAAGAACAGAAAATAGAGTATTGCTTTGTGTACCCCCATTTTAACATTATATGGGGGTGCAGAGGCGAGTTCTTTAGTTTTACATAAAAAAATACCCCAGAAAATAATAGGCAAAACAGAACAACACCGAACTGGCCCAAACACACTAAGAATAGAGGGTTATAAGCTGAAACAGGTCAACGCACTCCCACGTTGTCTCCTCAGGTGACCCATGCTGCTATTGTACCAAACCTGTGGGATTAACTCCCCTTGTTCTGCTATAATGTAACTACCCAAAATCTGATTAGGAATAATTAGAAACTTGTTCTCGAAGCTCTGTAGGTTAGGTAGCCTACCCTGGATTATCTCCCACTGCTAACTTCAACTAAGAGACATAGAAAACTGGATATATACGCCCCTCCTCTGGTAATTGCAATTGAAATTTGAAAAGCCCATAGCAACTAGCAGGTAACTTTTGATGCAGCCTAGTTGGCATAGAAACTTGCCTATGAGGACGAAATTTCAAATACACCCAATGTTCTACTTTTATATTTGATGGCTTCCTATGGCAATAGAAAGTCCAATCATTTGGGTCTAAGTTTTCTCCAAATGAAACTTCAACTGCCTTGGAGCTTCATCCCTTGTCATTAAATCTTGTGCAACAGACTCCACAAGAGTTTCTCTTGAAAAAATTTGGCTAGGGACAGAGGAACTTGACCATATACTATTTCAAAAGGAGTACATTATACAAATATTCCACCCATGGAATGAATCTTCCAAATATTTGGGCTGTTCAGAACTAAAACACCACAAGTAGGTTTCCAAAGTCCTGTTAAGCACCTAACTCTAGCCATCCAAGTCACAATAAAAAACCGTAGACATCCTGAGTGTCGTGCTTTGCAGTCTGAAGAACTCCTTCCAAAAATGGTTCAAGTAGGTTGGGTCCCTGTCACTCACAATGGAAGTAGGAATTCCATGCAACCTGACTACTTTGACAAAAACCCGTCATAGATCTTGCTGAATATGGATTTTTATGAGAATAAAAGGGCCATACTTGCTAAGTCTGTCCAACCGCCAGAATTGCATCAAAACCTTTAGATCTAGGAAGACTTGCAATGAAATCCACGCTGATATCTCCCCATGGGACATTGGGAATGAGAAGTGGTTGAATGTGGCCTGTGAAGATACTTGGTATTTACTTCGTTGGCAAATAGGACAGGCCGCAACATAATCTGCTACTGTTCTATTCCTATCAATCCAATACAAAAGATTGAGTTAACTTGGGATATATGTGAAAAATAATCCCTGAGTGCCCTCGCACAGGAGAAGTATGATGCTTATAAAGCAGTTTAGGAACCCTATTGGAAAAGGCCGCTAAGACCAGTCTACCCTTGTAATATAATTTACCATGTTCCAAGTGGTCATGAGAATTTGGGTCCTTCTGTAAATCTTAAAGAATTTTGCCTATGATTGGATATTCTTGTACCTCCTCATCAATCAAATTCACATCTTGCCAAAATGGTTTGACAGCACTTGCAATTCCTGCTCCTCATATTTTCTGGATAAAACATCTGCCACTTCCCCTAGTTTATATACAATATCAAAATCATACCCCAGCAAATTAGCCAATCAATTCTGTTGGTTCTAATCAGAAATGCTTTGCTCCCGCAATATCTCAAGCTTTTCTGGTCAGTGTATACTACGACTTTTTTTCCCTGGCTACCAAAATGTTGAATAGCTAGCACCAAAGCCATCACACTCAATACAAAACTGATGAACAAAATTTGACCTTGCTAAAATCGGAGTTGTAATTACTGCAGCTTGCCCTTGTTCAAATGCTGCAGCACTATCTTGAGACCATTGGCAGTGAAAAGTCTTCCTATTTCCATAATTGCTAATGAACCTCCTATAGAGTTACATGTGAGTCCCAAAACTCCTCTTAAAGACTTAGGAATAGGCCATTGTAGAATTGCTTTTATTTCTGTGGATCCATGGATAAACCCTGCACAGAAATCCCATGCCCGAAGTATCTAACCTCTGTCTGAGCAAACTCACTTCTTCAAATTTGCATAGAATATGTGTTGTTGTAATGTACTAAGAACCTGTCTCAAATGCACCAACTGTTCTTTCCATGATTAACTATGGATTAGTATATCATATAACAAACTAAGACAAACCTTCTAAGGTAGGGCTATAAGGTTAGATTCATAGCACATTGGAATGTAGTTGGAGCTAGGTCAGCCCGATAGGCATGACTAGAGAGATTCATAATGTCTTTGATGAGTTCGAAATGCAGTCTCAGGAATGTCTGGCTTGTGCATATGAATATGATGATATCCAGCTTTTAAATCCAACATAAAAAAATTGGAGGTCCCATGTAACTTATCTAGTAACTCCTCAATGATTGGAATTGGGAATTTGGTAGCTGAAGTCGCCTTATTTAAAGCCCTGTAATCTACACAAACCTCCAACTTCCATTGTTTTCTTCACTGACAAGACAGGACTAGAATAAGGACTGCAGCTGGGCCTAATAATTCATGAAATCAGCATATCTTTCACTAGCTTCTCAATTTCATTCTTTTGAAGATGCGGGTAACTATAGGTCACGTTTAGAGGATTTACCCCATATTTTATGGGAATTCTGTGATCCGTTGCCCTGTTAAGTGGCAGTCCTTCTGGTTCTGCAAAAATAGCAGAGAATTCCTCAATAATGTATTGTAAGTCTCTTCCTCCCTATCTCTGGCAGATTATTACGTGTTTCCTTCATGAACCTGTTTTCCTCAGTTTCTATCCCCCATAATATTGATACTTCCTCTGTCACTTTCATCAGAGCTTGAGGAGTAACCAAGGTTTTTGACAACTGGGGACTGTTCAACAAATTTCATTGTCAAAATCCTCCAATTTACTTTTACATCTCCTAGAGTGGCCAACCATGACGCACCCAAAACTAAATCCACTCCCAATTCAAATATGAAAAACTCCCCAATATGAGCACACCACTGAACTTTTTTATCAGCAGCACACTCACTGAACTGAACCTTAATATTTTACAGAGTCCTTGTGTTTGTTTTCTAGGCCTATCTCCTGATTTTACTGTGTATGGTGGAGTTTGTTCCACCTGTAAACCCAAACTGTACACCAACTTAAAAAAAAAAAAGGTTGTGGTTAGCTCCTATCTATCAACACCAAAAGAAAAACTGCAAAAGGTTGACTCTTGAATTTATTCCTGAACCAAAAGAAGCAAAACAGATTACACCAGGGAATTGTATCCTTTCACTCTAGATAACCCAGACACCACAAACTAATATTCCAAGATGATCCCACTAAAAAAGAAAAAAGGTGAACAACTACAATCGTCACTCAACCTATACAAACAAAGCTTAATTCCTACTTTTAAACTGCTTCCTATAATAACTTCGTCAAACCTTCTCCTCAACTGGAAATTGTCTTGTCTAAGAACACGTCTATTGACTATGGCAACCACAGCATTGACAGAGAGGACAAGAGTTTCTTCATTTGTCTTGGTGAAGTGGATCAATAATTCCAACAATCTTGCACTAGAACTTACTCCACAAGCAATCCACACAGCATGCAATCCCTGTGCAAGTTAGTATGTGAACCCCACCCCCTCCTCAAGACTGGTAGCGTCGAAAGAATCAGTGAGTTTACTCACAATTTTGACAATACTATTCATGTCACTATTTAGGCAGTATCTTCAATGTCACAAGTTATAAATCAGCCAAGTGCTTGTTTTCAGAAACACTCAGAATCAATAATTCATGACGCACATTACAATATAAAATCTATGATCAGGATTAATCTGGGCACACACATCCCAATTAAGTTCAACAAATCGAAATTAACTCAATTAAAAATCAATTCTCCCAACTTTGAAACAAACAAAATCTATGCTATTGACTGTCTAAGTTAAATTGATATTAAATTAAATCTCATTTGTGTTGAGTGAGCATGAGGGGTATACATACCAATTACATTCCCGTCTTCAATTTCCTGCACTGACTCAGACTCAGACTCGGAACCCCATCGATCTCCTCCATCATCTTGGTCCCACCGATCACCAACCGGAGGCATCCAGAAGTCTTCCTCTTCTGTGTCACTGTCCTCATTGGAAGACCTCCTAACTTCTGATTTAATCTCTTCAATTGTCGTGTCCTTATTCTTTTTCTTCTTCTTCATTCTATCATTTTCTCCAGCATTTTCACTTTTTGACTCCAGCAACTTCGCCTCATCAATTTCTTTGTTCTTATTCTTATTCTTCTTCTTTCTATCCTTTCTTCCACCATCTGCACTTTTTGACTCCTGAACTCTCTCTTCAACTTCCACTCCTTGGCACGACAACTTCTCTTCTTCCTCTCGTTCTGTTTATAATAAAAGCCAAAATGTATCAGTAAATAAAGCTCCCAGCAGCCATACTCAATCGCACATCACAAAATCAGAAAAAACTAGCAGGAAAACTTAGTCTCGCTTCATTATTGAAGCAATGGCATCACTCCAAATCCAATATACAGTGAATAAAAGACATAACATCACTGACCTAATTTATTGAGAAATCTCTTCCCATTCATATGCTTCCAAATATGTTCCTCTGACTTATTCACGTTGTCCCCAGTCAGCTTACATATCAACTTTGAACTGAAAAAGACGACCAAAATAACTATGTCGGTAAAATACTTGACAGACACAGATGGTACTTCAAACAAACAGGCTCCACAAAATTCAGTCAAAAAATCCACATTGTTTGAAACAACATTTGATTACAAACATGAGTTGAAATTTTTTAGAGCATGTTCTCAAGATTTGGAGATTACTCTGTTAAACCTAATCGAAGAACGTAACATTGGTATGACATACATACGTTAAGTCCTGGAGGGAGAGAGGAACAAAAACCCGAGAAAGCGAAAGTGTAGATTACCGGCAGAGAGGGTCTTGCTTGAAGATGTTGAGAGGAGGTTTGCGATTGGACAAGGCGAAATCGATGAGACCCAAACGACATTTTTTGCTGTTGGAGTAGGACGCTATGTCCTTAGAAAGGACCTCGTGCCCAGTTTCTACGCACTTGAAACGGCCGTTTCCCAACTCTGTGAAAGTGGGCGAGCCAAGCAAGTTGCTCCCTTCCTTCTTTCCACTTTCTTCGCTCGTTGCCATTGCCTCACTCTTTGCAGACATAACTACAGAAGTTCTCTGGTTAAACCTCAAAAGATATAAGCCCTAATTGCACTATATTTCATTTATTTTTATAGTTTCCTTACTAAAATTTCTAAAATTTATATTAAAATTATATATAACTCTTTTTATTAATTTTTGTAATGTTATAATTATATTGTAAATTTCTATCAATTGAAAAGAGAAATTATAATAAACTGTTTATATGAAAATAATTATGGAATATTTTAATATTTATTTTAAAATATGATTATGATTATTTATTAAAAACACTTTTAAATTTTATGAGTAGTTGGTTAATAAATATTAAAATTAAATAAAAGGTTATTAAAATAAAAGTATATATAAAAATCTTATTTTGTAACAAAACTTATAAAAAGATGGTGTGAGTTACTTATTTTTATGAGATATGACATGTATTGAAATGAAATTAATAACTTTGGATTAAATAATTCTCCAGCTACTCTAATGTTGTCTAAAGAAAAGAGGTTTCTGTTTTATTTGCTAAAATTCAAATTTAAAAAGACAATTCACGTGGAGTACGCGATAACATTTAGATTAAATTGGTATTTTCATATTTGAAAGAGTTTTACGTCGTTAATCAATTAAAAAATTATTCTATAGATAATTCTTAAAATAATTATTATAAATAGTTAACGGTATTACGTATATCTATATTTTTATCATGCTATTTTATTTTATTAAATTAAAATTTAATTATGTTATAATTTTATATATTATGTATATTAATTATAATATATATTTATTTAATTTTTTTGTGATTTTGTTTAAATTTTAATTTTTTTAACTCATTTAAATTTAAGATCAAAGATATTTGAAATCGATAGCTAAAAAATGGAGTAATAAAATACAAGAGATAACTTCAAAGTTATAAAAAAATAGAAAATGAAGTTAGACTGTTATTTAAAAAAAAAGTATATACAAATTAATAAGAAGATGTTGGATGGATTAAAAATAATACTAGAATTAAAAAGTAAAATATGTATAATAAAGAATAATAATGAAATTAACAATTTTTTATATTGTCAACATATTCCAACTAAATAGTTAAAGAGGTCAATACTATGTATTTGATTTCTAAATAAGGAGTTTCATTTTCAAATAATTTGAAAATATTCTAATATTACATATAAATTTGTTAGAAACATATGTCGTAAAAATACTAGAAAGAAAATAATCAATTTCATACTGTACTGCGATTTAATAATTAGATGGCGGTATAATTTTTCTTACAATTTAAATTATATTCTTAGTGAATAATGCAAGCTGTAAACAATGCTAGCGAAAAAGTAATTATACACTATTTGAATAATTTAAAAGTTAAAAAATATTTATAATATCATTTAATTGGATGGGTAGTGAACGATGATGGAAAGGTAAGTTATCTTATGATAAGAAATTTTTATTTTCTTTAACTAATATGTAAAACTGTGTTTAATTTTTTTTTTATGTCCTTATTAATTATGAGCGCTAAAAAAAAGTTTGGACATGTTTTTCCAAACTTGTAAAGAACGAAAAATAAAAAGTTAGAAACAAATAAGTTTTTGATAAAAAGTTCTTATATAATTTTCAAATTTTATTTTAATTTATAAATAAATTTAATTTAATTTATTGCAAATTTTGTAAGTATTGTGCGCATGGAATAAGGCTCAATTGTGCATATCTATAGCTGGTAAATTTTTGGCAAGTAAATAAAAAGGCTTTGGGCCAACGTTGCAGATCAGCCCAATTCAGCTAGCACATGCAAAATTGAAGGGCAGATACGTCCTGCACCACGAAATTGTAAACTGGTTGTACATTTTATTTTCTATATAATATGTATTGGTCTCATCTATTTAAAAATACGAAAGGTTCAATAAAAAATATTCTTAATTTTTAACTAGATTTAATTTTTTAATTAAACTTAATTCAAAAAAATTATTTACAAAAATTAAAAATACATAATTTAATTACATTAATTTTAAGTGAATAATCAGCTAAAATAATTTTTTTCAATGATTCTTTAATTAAAATTTATAAAATCGGATAGACATTTATTAAAAAATAAACGAGATTTACCAATTTCATAGAATTCAGGTGAAAAAAATTAGTTACAAGATGGTGTTAATAATAGTTTTAATTGCATCACAATTTATAGTTAGATCTTAACAGAATGTTTTAAATTGTTTTGAAATTCAGAAAATTTATTTTTTTAATAGAAAGATGTAGAAGGTTACAGAAAAACACGTGCTCATACATCGCCATCTGAATAGAAAGTTCTGGAAGATCCTGGCACGTCTCTTAAAACTTAAATAAAGCTTTCGCATTTTTCTCTCAGCATCAGAAACAGTTGATTCCAAGGAAATATCATCTTTGAAACGCTCTCAGAAACAAGTTTTCATCAAAACCAGAAGAGCTCGAGATACCGATAAAGATGTCTCTCATCCCTAGTTTCTTCGGTGGTAAACGAAGCAACGTCTTCGACCCTTTCTCTCTCGATGTATGGGACCCTTTTGAGGGCTTTCCCCTTTCAGCTACTCTCGCCAACCTCACTTCCTCTGGTGATGAAAGCAGTGCCATGGCCAACACTCGTGTGGACTGGAAGGAGACGCCGCAGGCTCACGTGTTCAGCGTGGACCTTCCCGGGCTGAAGAAGGAGGAAGTGAAGGTGGAAGTGGAAGATGGGAAGGTGCTGCAGATTAGTGGAGAGAGAAGCAGAGAGAAGGAAGAGAAAGATGATAGATGGCACCGCGTTGAACGAAGCTCCGGGAAGTTCATGAGGAGGTTCAGGCTTCCCGAGAATGCTAAAATAGATCAGGTAAAGGCTGGTATGGAAAATGGGGTGCTTACTGTCACTGTACCTAAAGAGGAAGAGAAGAAGCCTCAGGTCAAGTCAGTGGAAATTTCTGGTTAGGTCTTTTGGTTGAGACCAAACAACTGTGTTCTGTCGTGTCGTGTATTTGTATGTTGTTATATTTGTGGCATGTTGTGTAATGTGGTCATATGTAGTTTGAGTACACTTAATGGTTGTAATTAATCTGAAAAAGCTTTGTAGAATGCATGGATAAACAGTTATAATCTTAATAAGCATAAAGTTCATATTTTCTCTGCAACTCGACCATAACTCTTTGCTCAGTATTTTATCTTCTGTTTTTTTTATGCTTGTAAAATTCATATGGTGCATGAAGGTCGTGATCGAAGCGGATAGTTAATATTTAACTGATGTAAGATTCATCTCAACCTTCTTCGTTGAAAGTTATTGATGGTTACACTTTGTACATCGGATAGTCCAGAGCACGTGTCTTACGACAAGTTGGTGGTCCATCTTTGATATTTTCATGGCTGAATGGCAGTTTCTGCGTCCTTTCAATTATTTTGATTTGAAATGATTCCGTTTTCTTCCCGGATTATTATCACAGTCCAAATCAAACCAGTTTACTAGGTTGAGTGATTTGTTTGATAAACATGACATGTGTCTATCTTTGTTGTTTTTCATACTCATCATGTTTACAATGAATTATTTTTCTAAAATTAGGTAATGCATTATCTTTTAGAGGAAGATTTTCTTTAAATAATTTCGCGAAACTTTTGTTGTTCTATTAACTTTTTACATTTTAATTTAATAATATTAAAATATTGATAATTTAGTAATTTAATGCATCTTGGACGTAGATGAATTCTTCTAAAATATTTTTTTCTTTATTGTATATAATGTTTTCTAGATGGTCATTTATTTTTTACACATTTTCTATTTTATCATATAATAAATATATCTAATATATCTAATATGACATATTCATGTTGAATTATTTTAACAATCTCATGTTCTTGACAGAAAATCTATTTAATAGTATATGGATAGTTTCCTTGATAGATTTTTCATTTTACTTTTTTTTTATGTGATGTGTATTAATTTAATCTTGATCATAGTTATGTCCGTTAAAAAATTTATCTTGACATGCACTGTGATAATCAATTTTATGATTGAAGACATGACTTTGCACGTTAAAAAAACTTTCATAATTCATTAATACATAATTTTTTAAAAATTTAACAAAATTTTGCATTAATTATTAAAGCATACAAAATGAAAAGAAGTGATGAACTACATATGCAACGGGAGAACAAAATAATCACATTTAACATTTGACTTAATATTTATATATAAATTATACGAAATCAATTTTTGCAAACTGTAACGTAGTACAAAATATTAAGTTCAACAAAATAATTTTGACTAATTTATTAGAAGATTTACTAGTAAGATATAAATAATTACAAATAATATTTTAACATATTTTTAATTTTGTAAACTAATTATATATATATATATATATATATATATATATATATATATATATTTATATTATGTATATGGGTTAATATTTTACGTATTTTTATTTATTATAATCTTTTGTTGAAAGAAAAATCAAACATAAAATTTATTTTGTATATATATTTTTTACTACAGTTTAAATTTTATAAATTTCTTAAATTTAGTTCATACGATTTTAAATTATTTAAAAGAATAAAATATTTAACCTCTACAGTTTTGAATAATTTGAAATATTTACTCGTGGGGACTGAATTTAATCCCTGTATATTTGATAATTTAAAAGATTTATTCTTATCATCTAAATTATTCTTTTTTCAAATTTTGTAGTCTTATAACTAAGACTCATGGATATGTATATAATAATTTATTTTTCTAAAATTCATTTCTTTCAGATTTTTTTATGATTTAATTTCTATAATTTTAAACAATCTAAAAGAACAAAAAAGTTTAATCTTTATATTTTTCAATAAAACAATTTTTTTATAATTCCAATAATATGTATATATGGATTATAATTTAATTAATTCATCACGTAATATTTAAACAATCATCATTCATACAAATCATCATCATTTTTAACGTTTTAACGATACTCTGAATTAAACTATCATTATTTTCGTGATTTAATTTTTTTTAACGATCATTATTGAGTTCACTTACATAATTTTCTAAACTATTATTAAAATGTTATCTAATAACAACAATTCTTACTGTTTTTAAATTATAAAATTTATAATTTACAACAATATGTTTATTAATGTAACACCCTAAAAATAATATGCATAAAATTAAACATTCTATTAATTATTATTAAAATTTATCAATATACAATAATCTTTTAAATTAAAGTATTTAAAAATTCTAACTTCAGAATTTTACTAAAACATAATTCAAATTATCTTTAAATTATTTTTCAAATTTAGCTTATGCCTAAAAGCACCAGTCATTCCAAATAATCTTCCATAGACCTATCTGCAACACCATCTGTTTCTGTGCCAAAAACACGATTATTGCAAACAGATATCAAAACACAAATACAACAAAACAAAGGGTAAACTAACCAAAATTTTAATAATACTTGAGTATTTCAATTCAAACACAAATATTAATATCATTCAAGTCTTTCATTCAGTTATATGCACCATCACAATATAAGACATTGATACACTATAAACTTGACTCTACTTCTGAAAGACTCGTGCATTGAATAGACCTCGAGATATGCACCTGTCATACGCTGTGAACTCACACAGCCTCCACACAAATGAATCATCAATCATGTATGACAGGGTTAGTCCTCCTGAGACTTTCCTGACTAACTATATTTCAAGCTGCAGTCACCCAGTTCAAACCTCCTTCGACTCTCACCACCTAATAATAATCGTCTATTTAATTCATACTACTAGTAGAGTCAGGATATCAATCCGATCCTTAGACAATGCACTTCCTAATTAACCCAGATACGGGTGTTTTCTTTCCTGAAAACACTATGTCTAGGCTTTGACAAACTTTATCAACACTCTTACCAATATCACATTACAATATAGATCTCTACTCATGCATTCATTCACTTTTAAATCTCAATTTCTACTTCAATCTCAAATTTAAAGAAATCACTAAACTATCAATATAATTGAACATAAATTATCAATTAATTGATTTTACTAAATACATACATTGCATTCCAAAGAGTTAAACATTCAAAAACAAAAAGTCAAAATAGAAATTTTTTTCTTTTCTTTTTTTTAGCTAAGACGAGACCAATTTCGTCCGAGCGAAAAAATTATCGCTTGGGAGAAAGTAGTCAAGAGAGCAAGGTCTATTTTCGTCTGAGCAAAAATACTCTCGCATGGACGAGAATACCTCCTCACTTGGGCGAAAGATTTCTCGCCTAGGCGAAAGCACTCCAAAGAGCACACTTGCTTCAGGGGCTTCCTCGCCTGGGCAACTGTACCCTCACTTGAGCGAACTACTTTTTCGCCTGGACGAATAATTTTTCGCCTGGGCGAAAACAGTCCAGAGAGTATACTTGCTACACGAAACCATTCTCGCCTGGACGAGATGATGTTGCCTGGACGAATTATGCAGAAAATTCAACAGAATTCACTATATCAGAGTTACCATGCATGTCTCAGATGACTAAATTGGGTAAAAATCAAGTCACATACACGATGAATGATCTATCCTAGCACAAATTATCTATTCAACAGATCAACATATCATTAATTTTCATACAACTATCTCATACATGCAACATTCAATTCAACATTTTAGATCTGTAAGAAACTTTACCAGATACAAATTGTACAATTACTACCATCATTAACTTCTCTATTCAAGACTTAAATTTGTAAATCAAACAAACACTAAAGTTAGCCTCCCTTACTTGAATTGCAGTTGAAATTCTCTATAATAATCCCAATAGTCGATGGTCCTCAGGAACTCGAATCTGCATTAAAAGACCTCTAATCAATTATCAGACTAACAGACTATGAAAATGAGCTCATAGAGCCACCGTCTGATGGCTCAGAGGTCACATGCAAGCTCAATAAACAGAAGAAAGCGAAAACCTAAAATTTACTCTAAGAGAAGAGACAGAAAACAAACTTACTCTATTGAAGATTTTGATTGGATAGACTTGCTTTGTTCTCCGTCACAAGTCCAATGGTGAGCTCCGCTCGAAAAACTGATGAAAGACAGATACGAAATCTTAGAGAAAAGTCAGAAAAGAAGGAGGTCAGAAGTTTTAAAGAAATGGTTACTCAAATGAGAATAAAACTTAATTACTAACTTTTCCTATAAATACATGTTTTTAATTTAACACCTTGAATTTAAGAGGATTTTGTTTGCATTACAATGGCAATGAAGAAAATAACAACAAATTATGCTAATAACCCTACATTTTTAGGTAGTTTTTTTTTTTTTTTTCAATTACTAGAAAGCCAAGAGCCTTAGACCTATATCTATAGTTAGCAACCATCTCGGTAGAGTGTGAAATTTTAATACCATTCAGTTGTCTTGTCTACATTTATTCAGACATCAATATAAGCTCTACTAGCTTTTATCATATTATTATAGAGAGATGATACTTTAACACTAGATACAATAACTTACTTCTATTTTAATAAAAAAAATATTATTTTATTAAAATATAATATTTTATTATATTTTAATAAAAAAATATTATTTTATTAAAATATAATATTTTATTATAAAATTTAAGAGTGAAATGGTATAATATTGTTAGGATAGTGTCAAAGTAAAATTATTCATTACTATGAGGCAGTACCTCCATTTTTTTTTTCTCGACTTACTTCCATGTTGACAAAACGAGACCAAACAGAAAAATCAAACATAAACCGTGTGATTATCGATCAACTCGTTTTTTATTTCGATCATATAATATTTATAATATATAATAATATTAAAAGTGATATTTAATTATAATATATAAGAATATATTAAACGTGATATTTAATATCTATTTTGAAGAGTACTGATATTCATATTAGTTCTAATCAGTTACTCATTACTTGTTAAAATCTGACTCCGATACTGATGTAATTATTATTGTAAAAAATTAATTTTATATTAAACACCATTTTTTAAATAAAAAATCTAGTTATTATATATTAACATATCAAACAATGTCTTAATAAAATTCGTTATTAATACACACTGACTGCTGTAGTACCTGATATATATATATATATATATATATATATATATATAACGTTCTTAAAGAGATTTTATATATAAAATTTCAAAAGCACATAAATATAATAAAGTATCTTAATATATTCACTATACTTTTTATATAACAAAAAATAAACTTACTCTTCTATTCATTGTAAAAGCGTTAATTATGAGATTAGTAAGAGTATATTTAGCATAAATGCCATATACATCATGGAAATAAGGTATTGATATTTAAGAAGAGTTTTCTAAAAGAAAAATATAAAAAAAATATTTTTAGAGAGAAAATAAAAAAATAAATTAATTTTCTCATAAGTTAAAATTAATTTATGCCTAAATCAGTCTGCTTTTTGAATAAATTTGTTCAAACATCATAAATTATCTTAAAGATAACTAAATTTACAAGAACAACAAAGTATCTTAAAATTACTAATGCGTGAGAAATACTAATATATGGAGTATAATATTGGTGTTATAGATAAGCGTTGAATATTTAACAAAATATACAACTTAAACATGCAGTAATAATTAATAATATTCCTTAAAAAATATGTTTTTTTATGTATTTGTATACTTTCAATAAATTAGACTAATGGACCTCCTTGAGATTTTGTCAAAATTAATTATTGTTTTTGTCCTCTTTCTATTTTTACATTAAGAGAATAATATCTTAAATATGCGAAAAATATTCTTACATATACCCTTTTTCAAGATAAAAGATATATATTCATAGGAATAGATGGAAACTATTTATTTAATCGTTTGGAAGTATTAACTATACGTATATTCCTAAGAATGACTTTAAACTTTTTTTATATAAAAGAAAGTAAGGTTATTTATATTTTTTAAAAATTAATTTACTATATGTTGTGGTCATTCTTTAGCTCAATTCCTCGTATTAATTCGATTCGACGTTTCTAATTTCAAATTAAAGTTTAGGAGATAAAAAATTAAAAGTTAATTTAAAATTATTTTAACTTGAATGTATATTAAGATTCACATGCTATAACTAGTTCACAAGGAATATAAGTTTCATACCCATTCTTACATCACACATATATATAAGGTTTAATCAAATTAAATGCATCCATTTAATTGCTTTAATAAAATTTTACCTTAATTAGTTATTAAATTGTAATTGGTTTATCAATGAAATATTAAATGAGTGTATATATATTATTACAAAACCAATATCACTGTTTATACATCACTCAATTAAATGGATATCCTTTAACAAATTTCCTTCTTTCAAAGTTTTCTTTACTTAAATAACCTCACTTTGTACATGTTTAATAAAAGAGAAAATTTATATATCTTTCTGTTAATTCTTCTTTTCTTAATCATCATTAAAATTTATATATATTTATTGTATAAGTTAATTCTTCTTTCTTTAATGACCATTTTCAAAAAAGAGATAATTAAGTAGATCTTTATCACTTAATAATTCATACATCACTTAAATGACTACCATCAATCATGTAAGCATCATCCTAATACTTAAATACTTAAATGATTATACTTAGTTATATAATCTTACAAGTTTTAAAAACATCAAATATGTTATTTCCTCAATACATAAGTGAGATGTTATTGCTTAAGTGAAGATATATGATTATATTTAACACAATAAAATCATGATATTTAGGTTGCTAAAGTTTTAAATTAAAAAAGTTATAATGTGACTATTATATTTTATCAAGTATTAAATGTTTGATATAACAATTGGTATAAAAAAAAAAGCATTATACTTACCAATTATTTAATAAATAAATAAATAACTTTAAAATTTAGATACTTAGAGAATTAAAAATAAATAAAAAAGGATGAAATTCTTATAAATTCAGAAATAAATTGTCATAGACTTTACCCTCTTTATTCATTAAATTCGACGATGTTACACATTTAACTTAACGTGCTTAATATTAATACACATGAGCAAGTTGGTTGTGTCTAAACATACATTACTTGGTTCTTTGAGTTCAAATTTTCCTGAAAACATTTGTTATTGAAAAATCTATAAATATCTTTATTATCATTCTTTGAACATAAGACTTGTCTTAGTGATAGTAAGCTTATGAATTCCAAGTTATCTAATTTTTTTAACACAAAATATGTATATGTACTGATGCACAAAACGTGGCTGAGAGAGCAGGTGTAGAATGCGACCCTAGTTCCAAGACCTTTCACCATTTACTATACTCCAATTTTTTGAAAACCATAGTTGTTATTACTCATTACTAGGAATCTTGATTTTTTTATTGTGGAAAACGATAACCGAGGCTTCAAATTTTGCTGAAGGATGCAAATTACTCCATGTTCAGTACCCGAGGAATCTTCTAAAGCAGAGTTCTACGACAACTCATGTCTTCCCCGCATAACATTGAGAAGTCTTCGTGCATGATTAATTTGTAGTCATTACCAAAATGTCATTATTTATTTCCATGTCTTTGCGTGAGAAAAAAAACATATATTAATATTTTTCATCATTTTGCTTAAAAAAATGTGATGCTTGCTGGTTGTGTGCTTCAGTTATCTCGTCACACTCTGAAAACTACTCCCCGATTGTTGGTCCAATTACAGCCATATCCCCTTTGTGGTCACTGGTCTCCTTAAATTTTCATGTTATGTTTTTCCATTTTTAACAGTGCTATACTCTTTATGTACTTTTTGTTATAACAATGAATTGAAAATTACAAGTTAGTGGCCATGACATGTTAAGCTTGATGATTTTACTCATTTCTTTACATGCTATATGATGAAAAGTGAACAACTTGAAGAGATACACACACATCACATCTATACCTTAAGATGGAAAGCACAAAAAAAAAAAATACCAATCTAAAGCACTAAACTAATTGTATGAAAGAGAGCATTAAGGTTATGAATTTTGGTTATAAATGAACTTTCACCTAGACTAGCCCATTAACCAATTAACATCTTTTGATTGTTGAAGTTAGATATGAGAGCAATACGGAATTCAATGTCTACAAGGCACAATAATGAAGTAGAGTGGCTCCTTAAAGTGCATCATCATCGACAGTGGTAGGAGCTGCCCATTAGCCCATAACTGTAGCACACTGAAGACGACATTTTCATAGATTAAGTAATAAAGCGAAACCACGGTAACCCATGTTACATAAAGCTTCAACCGATGACACCTCTTATCATCGTTATACGAATCATTGTCCTTTTGCTGCAAACTGTTTACCCATTTGTTTATATTCACATCGAATAAGCTACTAAACTATGTGCTCTTGTGTTGTAGTGGTGGTGGTGGTCCAAATTCAAGCAAAAATAATGATAATAACAACAACCATAACAATCTAGAAGATCCAAATTGTTGATATTATTAAGTCATAACTGCTTCTCTGTGTGTTTGTTTTTTTGCGTGTGACTTGGTACTGTTTTTTTCCTAGTCCAGCACTATGCTCTAAGCTCAAATGTGTTTGGCAGCATTGGTAAGAACATGGAGGAGTACATCCTCCCAAAAAGCCAATTTCAACGCATATATTTTTAGGTGGATCGTTGAATCTCTGTGTCGTATTCTTAATCTTGGCACAATTGAAAACGACCTGGTTCTCCCCTTTTTAATTTGGACTTAATCTTGATTAATTGTGGCAAGATAAGTCATTTATGTGTTTGACCACACCATAATCAAGAAATTAACTTTTATGAATATGAATAAAGTATTCAACGATCAACGTCATCCCAATATGTGTATGTGAAAACAATGTTTAATTAGATCATTTCCACTACAAGAAAGTGCTTTCCGGCTGCAGCCACATCTGCATTTTACCTTAAGTTTGACCAAGGACTTTAAAATTTGATTTTGGTATATGTATCACGTGATTGTTTTTCTAGTCACGTGAGCTCTTGTTGGGTAGGGCACTATACTACTATAGTCTATATATATAGTCCATAGTCTAACCTAATCCCAAAGTAATCGCATCCCATGCATCTGATCCTACCGGGTAAAGTACTGTATGCAACTATGAATGACCTACTTTGAATTTAAGTCAAAGATCTCAGATTTTCCTGTTTCCATGAAGTACTTTGAATCAATATCAAACAACTTATAGAAAATGGCTTCTACTGTTCTCTCTCTCTTGTGTATGAGCTAATGAACTTTTTTTCTATACTCTCGTGTGAAATATTAAGAAAGAAATATCTAAGAATAAGTTTGTACTAATTGAAAGAGTTTGTTTAGGCTAAACACATTTTCATGATATGAATGTTGTGAACTTACACTTTTTTTATTAAAATGGAAGAAAAGTGTTGTAATCTTTCGTTGGGAAGGGGATAGAATGGTCGTGCATGTCAGGTTAGGCACGTGAAGGTTGGACCCTACAGTGTGGAAATTTTGCAAGTGCCAACTTAGAGGTATTAGGAAAACTGGTACAGCAGAATATAGGAAGAAAAATAAATAGATTTGAGGTTGACTCAAGATCACTCTGTTTGGTACTTGTCACGATATTCACTGGATACCTAACTTTCCTTAGTGCTTAGTGCCATTACAGAGTTTCAGAGGATAATAACTATATTTAATATTTAACTGAGTATTAAAAAATTAAAATCAGAAAATTTTCTGAATATGATGTTCTTTGTAAATGATAAAATAGACTTAACTTAAACGGTCTTGTTCAAGACGTGGCGAATTTTTTTGGGGACTTGCATAGGAGGGTAGAGGGGCATGTTATCAGTTCATGAACAAAGTCAAATCCTGAGATTGCCCTTTTGCAGTGACAAGCCATTCTTCTCGGGTCATGCTGTATAAGCAACAGTAGCTAGTTGTAGCATCTTGTCCAGCTAATATATAGCAACTAATCATCAAATTCTTTTGGTTGTGGTTCGAGAGTAGCTTATCAACATTGAAGACATTAGGAGGCAAGCAAGTAAAATCCAGGGTCGTGTTTTTTGCATTCTGCAAGATGCCAAGAAATCTGATGCTATGATTAAAAGTATGGCAGCTGCACTTCTCTTTAAGACGAGATTTTACTTAGTTGTAACTACTGAAGTTGTCCTTAAAAAAATTTTCATTAGTTGGTGACGATTCCTTTGTAAACTTGGAAAAATTGGCCAACTTTTAAAAACTACTTAAAAACTACAAATAATAGAAATTATATGATTAAGAGGTTCTATATTGTACATCACATGGAATATTAGGCCTCATACAAGAGAGTAAAGGTTACTCACTTGCTATTGTTAAATTAAGCTTAGAACATACTAATAAGAGTTTTTTCTTAAGGGTTTTTAGAAAAATAAAATAAAAAATATAGATTAATAAATTCTTATAGAGTAAAATTAGTTTGTGCATCAATTAAAAATTTAATGATAATGTTATTATTCCTCCAAAGGTTTGTAGGATTAAAGATTTGTTAAATTATAGTCTGTTTTTCGGTCAACGGGATCAAGTGTGACTAAATGAATGAGTATGCTAGATATTATGTAATTATAAAATTCAACTAATTAAGGTGATAATTTTTCTTTTTATTTTGTATAAGAAGGATTTATCTTTTAAAATTAGTTTGCCTTTCAAAGTATAAAACAATTGGTAGTGATGAGAGGTCTTTTGCTTTGAAAACTTAATTAAAGTCTTTTATTTGAACTTGAAAACTAGTATAGATGATAACTTTCATACTCGAGGTTAACAATAAAAATATAGCAATTACGCCTTCTCGTTAGATGACTCCAGTAAACCTAAATATGAAACTATCATATCCCAATATTCCATCACAACTAAATTACAACTATGAATTGAGATTGACTTCAATGCTAAGACCACAGTTATTATGTTAAATTATGAGGAATATATACAATTCAATTGTTGACAATATATTTCTGCATTATACATATGTCACACTTATTTGGTAAAAATACATTGAAAAAGTTAAATATCTTCAATGTGTGACAATATGGTATGATGGATGACGAGGATTATAAATAAGCACCACAACCTGACAACATTGTACGATAGATGACGAGGATTATGAATAAGCACCACAACCTGACAATCATGTTTAAAAAGTAACGTCTAAAGCACTAATTCCCCTAATATCCCATAATGACTAAATGTTTTTGTATATGATGATCGTTATTCACAAGTTATAATAAGAATTAAGCAATTTGAGCATAAATGTGAACAATTTTCTAGATAGATATGTGTACCACATATAATAATTTACACACTGGTATAAGCAATTTGTATATAGATATATGCATCAAATATAAATATAATAATTTGCACATAAATATTGTAATCTATATATGGATATGCAGATCCAATTTAAAAGTGTATAATAAAATTAACCAGAAAAAAGACATAAATAATCAATTTCATGGATCTTTCAAGCATATTTGCATTGTAATAATTACTATATTTTCTTTTATTACAGTGGAACTTTTCCATTTAATGTAATTGTGTTTTTTTTAATTAGATGAACAGTTTTGTTTACATATTTCAAAATTATTTCTATTAGTAAGAAATAGAAAATCTTATTATTACAAATCCATTAATTTCCATGTTAAACCAAAATTTCATTTTTTTTTTTATTTAACTCGTTTCATGAACCGTAACAAAAATAATTTTGTAATATCACACAGTGCGGTATACTTCTAATTAATAACATTTTATTTAAAATTAATTTTAAGTCTAAAAGCAAAATTTACAATTTTAAAATTCTACTAATGAAAAAGATGAACGAACCCTAAATATAATGAATTATCATATTTCATTGTAAATTAAATTTAACTCAAGGGACAATTGTGTAGTTTTATATTTTCATAATTAAAAAAAAAATCATCAATCACACTAATTAAATTAATTATATTTAATTTTCAATTTTTTTAATCAAGAAAGTATATTTATAATTTTACATTTTCATTATTTAAAAAAATTAAAATATTAATTATATCTATCATATAATTCATAAATTTTCATAATTTTTTTTTTAAATCTTATCATGTTTTTGTAATTTAAATAATTTTATTTTTTTAATACTTTCATCTTAAATTTATTTAAAAATTATTTTCTAGAATTCATAAAAGTTTTGGTCGGATAGTGTGAAATTATTTGGACACGTTTGCATTCAAATATCGGACAAATATTAATCCAAGAAAGGTCAAAGCATATTAGAATTGGCATAGACCTACAGCAATTGTAAAAGAGAAAAGAAAAACAATGTTTTCTTGGTTTAGTTGAACTTTATCGTCATTTTCTTAAGGAATGAATTCTATAATTTGAATATCATTTGACAAAATCATGAGAAACTATGTTAGAGTTCTAAAATAAATAATATACCAAAATTTTGAAATTCTAACTTATATTGAACTTAATTTAAAATCGTGAAATATAATTGATATATTTGTCTATATTAAAGTACCCATGTCCATTACAACACACTCATCTTTTATTCTGAGAATAATGACTCTTTCTTCTCTTTATGAAAATATATCTTCATATAGATGTAAATTCATGACCCTATATGAGATATGAATGAAATTACGTGAAATTTTTAAATCCACGTCTCGGTTAACTTACTTTCGTCATGGCAGCTGAGAGTAGTCTATAAACGTACTTCTCTTAAATTTTCACTTACTTTAACTGATACATGGAAATTTTGATTATTTTTTCCAACGAGACATCACTAGAATTGGCTTAAGAGTGCGAAAGGAACTATGAGATCATAAATGTCGATAAAGTGTGAACGCAAAATTAAGTATTTCCAATCAAACTCTTGATAATTTATTAAAGGATTTGCATTAGCTTAAACCTTTAAACTAGTTATGATGAAAGAATTTAATGTCCATCACTTTCTATTAGCACAAAATCTTAGTTAGTCTAACTTTTAAAAGCAACAAAAATTGATTTAACTTTCTATTTTACAATTATATCAAATTTATAACTTTAAGATATAATAAATTATGTAATAAAAAAATGTTTGAAAGTGTGGAGGTAGAGAAACCCTAATGTAAAAAGTGGAAAATGGAAGGCGTGTCTGTGTACTGTAGTGTGGTCAGGCTTTTTATGGCAGGTGCAGCAGTAGCAGCAGTAGCAGCAGATATTTTATATGGTGAAAGTGAAAGTGAAGCAAATCCTCAGCAGAACACTGCACTCTCTTCTTTTTAGGCAACCAACCCAAATCTATTTTCGCGCCAATTCTCTCGCAAGTATCTTTCTTCACTAATATTAGTTCAATCACTGATATATGAACCATCTGGACCATTGGTAATGGCTTGGATGGTTAAATGTGGGAATAAAAGAGAGGGAAAAAAAAATCAGAGAAAAAGTTGTTTTCTTCTCCTAAAAGTATAAAGAAATACGCATAAATGATCATGCATACTTTATACTAGATTATGTTGTTGAAATGTGGGAGAAATAACTGTATCATGCCATTTAGTAGTGTATTTTTATTTTTTATTTTAATAATAATAATTGATTAATTATTATTAATGAGTAAAATTACATTCTTTTTTATTGTTTAGAGCATCACCCAATACAGTATTATGGTGAGAAATCACGTCTCAATTAGATTCGCAATTTATATATCAGTAATCATATGCTTCCTCGATATATTTATTAAAAGAAAAAAAATAAAAAAGTATAATAGAAAAAGAATGGGGAACCAAACTTTGTACTTAAGAAAAAATTTATAATGAGTCAACCTCAATCTTGTCTAATATAAGAAGGTAAATTATTAAATCAATGAAGATTCTCTTTTATATTCATCTTCAAATTAGTAAAGCTTGGTATAGTTGTTTCTTTCTCTAAGTATATGGAGAACTTTTAAAAGTCAAATATTTTTGTATATTAATGTAACAATTCCATTTACGAAAATAACACTAAAATATTAATATTCTTAAAAAAAAACAGTAATATAGAATCACCTTCTAACTAAAAAAAAAAAAAAAACAACTTATATATTATCCTTTACTATCTCTAAAAGTATCTGCAACAATACTTTCAAACTATCATCGCAATTTTATGACATTAAAAATATTCAATATTATCATGAATTTTTTTAATATTATTCTTCATTTTTATCGTCATTCCTAACCCTACTATGATAAAATTCTTCATAGAGATTATATTAATAGGGTTATTATTTTATTTTTTTTTAGAGTTTTTCGTTCTCTAAATATTCCATTTAACATATAGATTACGTTGTACGATAACAGATTTTATTTTTTTTTTGCTATCATTGAGCAACCTCACTTCACTTGATTGATTTGGTGAATCATTAATTGGATTTAACAATTTTTTATTTGTAAATTACTTAATTCATTGTGTTATTTAATCACATTTAAAAATTTAGTTTTATTATAATTATCTTGTATTTTTATTTTTCAACTAAGTATGAGTCGAGTTATTAATCAACTGAGTCAACCTGTGAATTTTAACCTACTTTAACAGCTATAATTTCAGTTAGTGTTTACTTAAAAATTCTCTATTATATAAATAAAGGATACGATCATATAATAATACAATTTTCATTGAATGAAACATTTATATTTTTCTTTGTTAGCATGGATTTGAAAGTATTAGAGAAAAAAAATTAAATTGACATTTAATAATAAATTTTAAAGATTTGAAAGTTTTACATTCAGATATCATTGTTAACATTAATTTTAAGTGCCATTTATAATTGAATAATGATATAAAACGATTCTATATTATTAGTGTATAATTTATTTTATCTTGATCATGCAATTTTACACCATTTTATAACATGAGTGATTTCTTAAAACTTACGGAAAATCTCAAAACACAATTTGGATAAAAAATTATCACTTCCAAATTATATAATTGTCAGTATTATATTTATTGAATACGAAGCTAAAATAAAACAATTAATTTTATTCCTAGATATTTAAAGAACGTGGTTGATAAATCAAAAACCACATTTCACGATTCATTCCAAAATTGCGTGGAAGTTCACCGAGTTAATGGAAAACTAACTCCTTTATAAATGTATCGACCCCTAAACAAAGTTTGATAAGCTAATTAGACGTCTCTTTTATATTTGATGTTATTATACAGGTGTTTTTTTCTATTTTTTTACGTTATAAAAACTTTAACTTATGTGATTAGGCTGTAATTATACTCTTTGCGGCAATTTAGTGTAATAATAATTATTATTTTCTCTTTTTGTAAAACACTCTGGATTATATGAAAAGTTAAGATTTTATACGATATAATCTCGCGATTGTTGTACTCTAAATTTTAAATGAT
>Ga0209489_101946_pt1 | contig 42537 bp, 36 predicted proteins | sample SiratrowhiteBW_FD_187527 | JGI IMG/M metagenome (GOLD analysis project Ga0209489, IMG submission 187527) | Root nodule microbial communities of legume samples collected from California, USA - Siratro white BW (SPAdes) (version 2) | ecosystem: Host-associated > Plants > Roots > Nodule | place... | reverse complement strand
TTTATCATTTTTTTACAAATTTCATTTTATCTTATTATTATTATTATTTAATCAAACTTTACTTATAAAGTCAAAGTTCCTTTTTATTATTTATTCTAAATTGCAAAGAACTAAACGACACATGTTATAAAGTTTTAATTTCTTATTTTTATTCTTTTATTTTATTTTTTTCCCTTTTTATATTTGCAAAAAAATAATTTTTATTTGCCCGGACGAAATTGGGCGTTGACAATAACCATTTTGTGATGAACACGTGCAAACATGTGGTGGTGTGTCCAAAACAGGAATATTGCAGGTAAGCACAAATCGTAACTGAATATCCTAATGTCTGTTACGAAATCATATAGCAGAAGAGAATGGGCTCAGATTCGTTAAAGCCCACTATTACACCTATAAATACGGACTTAATCACCTCAAGCCAGGTACTTCTAAACTCTAATCTATATCCCTGCACACTCTAACCCTAAATTGACTTGAGCGTCGGAGTGCCTGCAGGACCCCCCTCCCGGGACGGTGGATTTTAGATCATTCGGTACACTAAGGAGCAGTCTCGGAGCAGTCAAGGAATCAGTACAAGGAGATATTGTTGTTGCTAGAGCCAACTGGTCCTGTGCGATAACATTTTGGCGCCCACCATGGGGCCGAGATTGACCTAGCAACGATGGTGACAACAAGGAACAATCACGACGGTCAGCAAGCCAATCAGGAAGGAAACCCCTCGGTCATCCTGGCCGAGATGCGAAGAGAACTCGAACTGATGCGCAAACTGCGAGGAAAATGAAAGGCTGAGACAAAGGCTCGAGAGAATCGAAAAGGGCGTAACACAGTAGAAACGTTCACGCGGAAGGGGACAGGTCTTGACCGGTCGATCAGCCACAGCCCGACCGCGAAAGGAACGAGCCCCAGCGAGAACGTAAGGCGGAAACTTCTCGCCGGGACGACCAGGACTCAACATCGCGACATGTTGAGGATTCGGCGGATCACCAGTTCCCCTTCACCGATGATATACTGGCAACCAAGTTGCCGCCCAACTGGAATAATCCCACGTTGGACAAGTAAGATGGCACTACGAACCCGGACGAGCATATTGACTCGTACGTTTCCCAGCTGACCTTGTTTATGACGGACAGATACATATATTGCAAGGTCTTCCCAACCTCCTTGAGGGGGGCAGCACTCAGTTGGTTTACCTGCTTAACCCCCCGGGTCGATAGACTCTTTCACGACCTTGAAAGCCAAATTTGTAGCCCAATTTGCAACGAGTAAGCCACATCAGATGACGTCGGTTGCACTGATAAACATCCGACAGGAGAAGGGAGAATCCCTCACGTTCTTCATGGCAAGGTTCGGGCAGGTCGCTCTCGGCATCCACGGACTCCTACCGGAAGTAGCAATGGCCTACTTGATCACAGTGCTCAGGTCGGGGCCATTCGCAGACAGTCTAGCCATGCAACCCCCTGGCCAACATGGATGATCTCCGCCGGAGGGCTACTCAATTTATGCAGGTAGAAGAATTGCCGCAGTATTCAAGAGGTGAGCAAGGCCAGGGGAGAAGGGATGATCGGTCGTCTAACCCCCATGATTCAGGGACACACCCGGCACACAGAGGTTCACGAAGTACACACCACTCAATACCGGCCAAACGCGCATCCTTGAGGAAGCTTTGAGTGCCGACCTCATTAAGGAGCCAAAGAGGGGCGTATCGCCCCAACATGCCGACCAGAGTAAGTACTGCCGGTACCATCGTTGTCATGGTCATATAACAGGAGAATGTGCGGCCCTCAAGGACAAAATCGAGGAGCTAATCCAGGCAGGCCACTTGCAGAGATATGTTGCAAGGCGACGACAGTACAGGCGGCGCCAAGAGCGCAGTCCCAGGAGAAGGAGTCCTCGTCAAAAAAGCATAAGTCCTAGGGCCCATGAGGAAAAGCGAAAGAACAGTAGCCAGTTAAGAGAAAGAAGCCCCCCACGCCGTGCAGATACCGGGAAAACAGTTGTTAATTCTATTTTCGGAGGATTCGGTGGGGAGGACCGTCCAGTTCAGCCAGAAAAAGACACCTTCGGAGAATCCAAAGCGTGTACATGATCAACCGGCAGGCGCGTTGTAGTATGCCAGATATCACTTTCACCAATCGGAATTTTCGGACAATCGATACCCAGCAGGATGATCCAATGGTCATCACCATCGATTTGGCAAATTGTGAAGTAAGAAAGACATTGGTGGACCAAGGCAGCTCCATCGACGTGCTCTACTGGAGGACGTTCAGAAAGATGGGGTTAGAAAAGAGCGAGATAATCCCATTGGATGAGCAGATAGTGGGGTTCTCCGGAGAACGGGTCAACACAAAATGATACATTGACTTGCACACCAGGTTCGGGGAGCCTGATAGGGGACAAAGGACCATCTCTGTCAGGTATATAGTGGTGGATGTTAACACGTCCTACAATGCGTTGTTGGGGCGACCGTCCTTGAACAAGCTTGGAGCCATAGTCTCCACACCGCATCTGGCAATGAAGTTTCCGTCCGACCGTGGAAGCGTGGCGACCGTTTATGCTGACCAGAAAACGGCCAGGGAGTGCTATGTTGCGAGTCTGAAACTGAAACCAACTGAGACGACCTCGAAGAGAAACGTCACCCAGAGGATGATTGTCATGACGGATCTCGACCCTAGAATCAATGATGATATGAGGATGAAGCATGACAAAAAGCGAAGTCCCGAGGGTAACCAAATTGCTGGCCGACAACAGGGACCTCTTTGCCTAGAAGGCCGAGGACATGCCTGGAGTGGACCCAAGAGTAATGTCCCACAGACTCTCCGTATGCAAGGAAGCACGGCCGGTAGCCCAAAAGAAGAGAAGAATGGGTGAGGAAAAAAGGAACGCAGCTGCACTTGAAGTGCAAAAACTACTGGAGACTGGATTCATAAAAGAAATTCATTACACCACATGGCTGGCAAATGTGGTATTGGTGTAAAAAAGCAATAGACAGTGGAGGATGTGCGTCGACTATACGAGTTTGAACAAAGCCTATCTGAAGGACGCATACCCGCTGCCCAGTATTGACTGCCTGGTAGACGGGGCGGCCGGTAACAAGGTGCTCAGTCTTCTAGACGCATTTTCAGGGTACAACCGAATTTCGATGTGCGACCGAGATGTGGGAAAAACAACATTTATTACCGAAGCCTCAAACTATTGTTATCAATTCATGCCCTTTGGGTTGAAGAATACAGGTGCTACCTACCAAAGGTTGATGGACCGGGTGTTCAGGGATCAGGTCGGCCGGAACATGGAAGTTTATGTTAACGACATGATGGTGAAGTCCGGCACGTTCGACCAGCATCTGGCCGACCTAGACGAAGTGTTCGGCCGACTTCAGAAGTTCAACATGGGACTCAACCCAGCAAAATGTGTGTTCGGTGTTGAAGGAGGAAAATTCTTGGGATTCATGCTCACCCACAGGAGGATAGAAGCCAACCCCGATAAGTGCTTGGCCATATTGGATACCCAAAGTCCTACCACTCTGAAGGAAGTACAAAGCCTTGTTGGTAAACTCACGTCTCTGTCCAGATTCTTGCCCAGATTGGCGAAAAAAATAAGGCCGATCGTGAAAACATTGAAAAAGGCGGACAGGTTTCAGTGGAGCTACGAGTGTGAGAAAACCTTCGTAGAGATAAAGGCGGCAGTATCGTCAACCCCTATACTACAAAAACCGACCCCAGGATGCGAACTCCTGTCGTACATCTCCCCTTCTGAGGATGCCATCAATGCAGCTTTGGTGCAACAGAAAGACCAAAAGTCGGTTTATTTTGTAGGAAGAGCCTTGCAAGATGCAGAGACTAGATATCAGCTAATAGAAAAGGCCGCGCTGGTAGTTGTGTATGCTGCTAGGAGACTCCGACCATATTTTCAGAGTCACCCAGTGACAGTGAAGACCGATTATCCGGTGGGAAAGATCCTTTTGAGGCCTGAGCTGGCTAAACGAATGATATCGTGGTTGGTCGAGCTCTCAGAGTTCGGATTGAAGTTTGAATCGAGAGAGCCCATTAGGCACAGTGCCTGGCCGACTTTGTACTAGAACTCCAAACGCTGAAACAGCAGATCATATGGACGTTGTATGTGGATGGTTCGTCCAACAGAAAGCAGTGTGGGTTGGGAGTAGTTCTATAAAGCCCGGGCGGGCTAAAAGTGGAGCAGTCGTTACATTTAAACTTCAAGGCATCTAACAATCAGGCTGAATACGAGGCCCTCATAGCTGGATTAAACCTAGCAGGAGACATGGGAGTCAAACAACTGAGATGCTTGACCGACTCCTAGTTAACGGTCGGTCAGATCAACGACACTTTTCAGGTAAAGGATCCGCTGTTAACAAGGTACTATCAAAAGGTGTCTACCCTCCTCTCCAAATTCCAACATGCAGAGATCCAGTATGTGCCTAGGAGCAAGAACGAAAGGGCGGATGCATTGTCTAAACTTGCACTAGGTAGGAAGAAAGGCAGATTCGACACTGTCATTCAGCTTACCCTAAGCAGCCTAACCATGTCAGAAGAAGATTGCATGAACATCAAGATGACGGAAGACTGGCGGTCGTCTATTATCCAAACCCTGAAAACACTGCTGATGGGGGAGGCTGTGGCAGATATGGTGATAACCAAAAAGGCCGCTCCGTATGTCCTCATAGCCGACGACCTGTATAAACGAGGCTTCACAACCCCGCTCTTGAAATGCCTAGGGAAAGAGCAGTCCGAGTATGTCATTAACGAGTTACACAACCGTATTTGTGGCATACACTCTGGTTATAAAACATTAGCTGCCAAGGTAATTCGGGCCGGATACTACTGGCCGACCGTCCGTCAGGATTGCGCCGAATACGTGAAGAAGTGCAGAAGTTGTCAAGAAAACTGACCGCTTATCCATCAACTGCCAACCAACTTGCAAACCATAAGTGCTCCCTGGCCTTTCGCCAAATGGGGAATGGATATCCTAGGTCCTTTTCCATCGGCGACTGGAATTCTTAATTGTGGCGGTGGACTATTTCACAAAATAGATAGAGGCCGAACCCTTGGCCAAGATCACGACCGCCAATGTTCAAAACTTCATGTGGAAGCTAATTTGCAAGTTTGGCGTTCCTCACACGGTCATCACTGACAACAGTCGACAGTTCGTGGATCGAAAGCTTGAAGCCTTCTTCACTGAGCTAGGGGTCAAGCACATAACCAGTTCGGTGAAGCACCCGCAAACGAATGGTCAGGTGGAAGTCGCCAACAAGGTGATCTTGTCTCAGCTGAAGAAAAGGTTAGGAGCTGCCAAAGGAAAATGGAGCGATGAGTTACTCGAGGTCTTATGGGCGTATCGCTGCACACCGCAGACATCTACAGGGGAGTCCCTATATAACCTTACTTACGGGACGAACGCCATGTTGTCAGTCGAGATAGGAGAAGCCACAATAAGGAGACAACTGAGAGACTTTCATTGAACAATGAATGCATGAAAACCGAGTTAGATCTCCTTGATGAACTTAGAGAGAAGGCAAGAATAAGGGAAGCAGTCTGTAAGCAGAGGGCAGGACGCAGATATAATGCTAAGGTAAATCCGAGGAGCTTTCAGCAAGGGGACCTCTTTTGGAGAATGATTGGCGACGCTAGGAAGAATCAGACGGATGGCAAGTTCGCGGCCAACTAGGAAAGCCCGTACAGAGTCAGCCAGGTGTTAGGCAAAGGAGTGGTTAGGCTGGAGCAACTGGATGGAGAGCAGATTCCCAACACCTGGAATGCAGACCATCTCAAGTTTTATTTCAGTTAAAGTTGCGAGTTCGTTTGATTTTATTTTTATTCAGACTTATGTGTATTGGTTGACTTTTTCAATGGTGTACTCTTTCCTACCTATGGCATTTTTTTTCTAAGGAGGGTTTTTGGCCAAGGAGGTTTTAACGAGGCACCGCATGCAATAAGAATCACAGTTCTCTTTTACATTCCGCGCATAAGGTTTTACATCCCATGAAGCCGACTGAAAGGTGGCCCAACTTTAGGTGCTCTTGGCTTACTATGAGACCTCCATTCGCGATCAACATAGTCGACCGAAAGGTGGCCCAACTTAAGGTGCTCTTGGCTTACCATGAGACCTCCATTCGCGATCAACATGGCCGACCGAAAGGTAGCCCAACTTAAGGTGTTCTTGGCTTCCCATGAGACCTCCATTCGCGATCAAGATGGCCGACTGAAAGGTGGCCCAACTTAAGGTGCTCTTGGCTTACCATGAGACCTCCATTCGCGATCAAGATGGCCGACCGAAAGGTGGCCCAACTTAAGATGTTCTTGGCTTACCAATAGACCTCCATTCGCGATCAAGATGGCCGACCGAAAGGTGGCCCAACTTAAGGTACTCTTGGCTTACCACGAGACCTCCATTCATGATCAAGATGGCAGACCGAAAGGTGGCCCAACTTAAGGTGTTCTTGGCTTACCAAGAGACCTCCATTTGCGATCAAGATGGCCGACCGAAAGGTGGCTCAAGTTAAGGTGCTCTTGGCTTACCACGAGACCTCCATTCGTGATCAAGATGACCGACCGAAAGGTGGCCTAACTTAAGGTGCTCTTGGCTTACCACGAGACCTCCATTCGCGATCAAGATGACCGACCGAAAGTTAGCCAAACTTAAGGTGCTCTTGGCTTACCATGAGACCTCCATTCACGATCAAGATGGCCGACCGATAAAGAACTCGTGTTTCAATCTTTAAGTTAACATTGTTTATCAGATTCTTATGCGTGACCGAGCGTTAGTTAATTGCCAAGCATACTAGTCAGTGATAAACATATTATACAAGTGTAGCGAAAGAAAGTCATTATCATTCCAAAAACCGACCGATAAGGTCATTGTTCTACACAAGTGTGGCGAAAGAAAAGTAAAACTGGCCGAATACAAGCCATTAAAAATTTGCAAAACACTAGTCTGACAGTATCACTTCGGGGTCCGGTTGATCCCCTTCAGCAGCCGGACACCCACTATCCTCGTCGTCCTCGTCCTCCTCATCCGGCACATCCATTGCTGACACCAGTTCGCCCCGGTAGATATCCTTGGGATTATCAAACTTACCCTCATCGATTGGAACCTGGTAGAAGAAGGTAGCTTGCCTCACGGCCCGCATAAAGCCTAAATCATGTTGTTCAAGGACGAAACCTTTGAACTCAACCAGGTCGTCCTCTGCTTTCTTCCGTTGTAGCCGCTCTTCCTCCAGGTCCAGGGTAAGTTTGGTCACTTTATCGGTCAGGTCCGCGATATCTAGGCTGAGGTGTTCCACCCGGCCAGCAGTAGCTCTCTCCTTCTCCTCGGCCGACCAGCATTGCTCCTTCAGCGATCGATTCTCCCCTCTCAGGTCCTTTACCAGCTTTCTTAGGCTCAGAATTTCGCCTTTTGCCCTCTCGTTGTCCGCCTGGGCACCTTTCAGGGAGGAGGAGGCTTCGGCCAGCTGGCTCTTCAAACTCTCCATGGCCGTGGAGTTATCTTTCATCAACTCTTCTCCCAACTCCCGGCTTAGCAGAAGTGCCCGAGCATTTACTTCGAGCAATGCATCCCTAAGCTCTTTGCGGGTGGTGGAAACGAATTGATTCTTTTCGTAGTCATTCAGCCCGATGACTACGCGATCAGCCACTATAATCTTTTTGTTCAAAAATTTGCAAGCGGTGGCCTTCTCTTGATCAGTGGCCCCCTCCTTGAGGCGTTTGGGCAACCGCTTGGAGGATGACCGGTCGGAGCTTCGTCTAGATTTTCTTTTTTCTGACGGCCCAGGCTGGCCGGCAGGAGAAGGAGACACTACGACCAGAGGTTCCGCCTTCTGAGGTGCAGGTGTTCGGGGAACAGATTTCCCTTTGTCTTTGGCTGGTGGCTTGCTCTTCCCAGCTGGGGCAGAGGACATCAAGTCCTTAAACACCTTGTTCATGGTGGGAGTCCGGGAAGCAAGTATGTCTGCAAGAAAACCACGCGGTCAACAGTCATTAAAAAATGATAAGTCGGAAATATAAAATGTACCGAATATTGCGCTCGCCAGATCTTCACACCAATAGGTGTTGAGGATATCTCGGGCGGGAATACCCCTCGGAAGGGAGTTCAGCACAGAAAGTGCAGAGCTATCCTTCACCGATAATCCTGACCGTGGCTAAAAAGTGGCGCGAGTAGTGGATCTGGTCCAATATAAAGGAAACTTAGGCTCCTCCCTGTCAAATATGTATCCCCGGCCAACCTTCCCAAATGTAATTTTAATGAAAGTATCTTTAAAGTGTTTAGAGGAGGACGAGAAAGGCTCAAACAGACAGTTGCGTGCCTGGCTAATCAGGGACATCCAACCCACCTTTTTTCCCGACCGGCTCTAGTAGTGGGTAAAGAATAAAGGAATGGTAGGAGTAAGGCCTAAGGCAGCGCAAACAAGCTGAAACGCCCTAACGTACGCCCAGCCGTTAGGATGCAACTGGGTGGGAGGGACATTTAGGTAACGGAGGACATCAATGCAAAAATCATCAAACGGGATGACAAGGCAAGAATCCTTCATCACCTGTGCATACATGAAAAAGAAGTCTACAGGGTAAGAGCCCCGACCGTCAAATACCCGGTCGGTAGTCAGGCATCTAAGCAGAGAAAATGCATGGTCTGGGACGGACAACTCTACAATGTTCTAGACGTCGACTAAGTTCCTAAGGACGACAGTGGTCATGTATTTGGAATACGCGGTCCGGACGTCCTGGACCACCCAGTCATCGTTGGAAGGGCTAACTTCATTAGCATCTTCCACGTTGTTACTGGAGGCCGGAGACTCTACCCCCTATTCTCTACTACAGGTTCCTCTACTCTCGACCCCTCATCCCTAACAGCAGAAGAGCTACCCTCGTCGGAGGTGCTACCCAGCGATTCCCCAATACGGCCGACCCCCTGCTTGGCTATGTTCCTACGGTCATTCGAAAAAGACTGACTACTCGAAGAACCAGAAGCGGAATAAGAATGCAAAAAGTAAGAAGCCATGGTTACCTCAAAGGATGGCAATGGACGACCGAAGACTTGACGGAGCTACTCGGCTTAAGAAGCGAAAACGACAGCGAATGTTTGGATTTATGGGCTATTTATAGCCTAAACTTGAGGTGACGTGGCCGCACCTGAGTCGTCGGATTTATCTCCCACCAACGACCCATATCCACGCACCCATCACTTAACGCACGGAACCCAAGAGGAGCGAAGCTACAGTACGAGCAAATGCAACATTACAATTGCTCTTGGTCGGCCCAACTGACAAATACGAAGTTTGATCGGCCAGTCACATTCAATCCTTTTCGGCCACTTTTGTGCCCTTAAGGACTGGGGGGCCTATGTACTATACGACCGACTGACTTGTGGGCCGACAGAAATACTTTCTCGGTCGGGACCCACCATCGAGTTAATAACCCTAAATAACCATTTTGTGATGAGCACGTGCAAATATGTGGGGGTGTGTCTGAAACAGGAATATTGCAGGTAAGCACAAATCGTAATTGAATATCCTGTAATCAATGTCTATTATGACAGAAACAGGGCAGTAATATTGCAGGTAAGCACAAATCGTAACTGAATATCCTGTAATTAATGTCTGTTACGAAATCATATAGCAGAAGAGAATGGGCTCAGATTCGTTAAAGCCCACTATTACACCTATAAATACGAACTCAATCACCTCAAGTCAGGTACTTCTAAACTCTGATCTATATCTCTTCACACTCTAACCCTAAATTGACTTGAGCGTCGGAGTGCCTGCAGGACCCCCCTCCCGGGACGGTGGATTTCAGAGCATTCGGTACACTAAGGAGTAGTTCTCGGAGCAGTCAAGGAATCATTACAAGGAGATATTGTTGTTGCTAGAGCCAATCGGTCCTGTGCAATAACATTAGTTATTTAGTTTTAAATAGAACCCTAAAATAAAAGACTTGGATATATTATTATGAGTGGTCAAGTCTTGCTTGCAGGTTTAAATGGTCCTTGAGCACAAAAGATTGAGTTTGGTTATTTATCCTGATTTGGTCTGATTAATTGAACTGGTTTAAGTAATGATGGTAGAAAGAAACATGTGAGAACATTTTGATTGTTGTTTAATGAAATTGATGTGATATGTGTGATGACTAATATATATACTTGTATGTAATCATTATTGTTGAAATGAAACCAGTGTATTGGGGGTTGAAAGGAAACCAAGGTACCATGGTTACATACATCTATATGCTTCACTATAATTGAATTGATGCGGTACGTGTGATGATTGAGTTATAGGTTTGTATGTAATCATTTTGGTTGAAATGAAACTAGTGTATTGAGGGTTGAAAGGACCAAGGTATCATGGTTACACATACACCTATAAGCTTCAGAACGGTTGAATATGATTATTGTTATGACTGAATGATGAATTCATTTGTAATCATTTTGATTGAAACGAGATCAGAGTACTGGGAATCGAAAGGAAATCAAGGTAAGGTGATTACAAATTGATCATTATGAGGTCAATGAATTTGGAATAGAGTATGAAAGTTTGTGATTGAATGTTAAACTTAGTTGCATTTGACTTGAGAATTAATATTTAAATTTATAAATATAATCACTTCAATTCTTTTCATTCTTATAAGTTGAAAGCATTATTTCACTAGCTTACCCTTGCTTGTCTTATTGCGTTGTGAAGTGCAATGATTGTACTATGTACATGAGTGTTAGTTCTTTCAGCAAGTGTACTGAGTACTCAAGTAATATAGAAAATAAGTAGAGTATCGTATCCACATGAAACGAAATTTATAATTGAATATTGAATATGTATCAATGTATTATGAGCAAACACATGTAATAAGAATGATTTCATTTTCGATTGAGTATATGAACGTAAGAACGTAAAAACAAAACAAATAATGGTTGAATTTGCAAAAATAATATTAATGAAGGTCTTGGGATTGAATCGTAATACTCTCCTTTTCATACACTCTTGATCATAACATTAACATCATCTTTTTCAATTACCAATCTCTACAAATAAAATTCATTCAATCTGATTTCTGTAGATTTGAAATTCATAAATTAAAATACCTAGCTCTGTCCTCATTTACTAAAATAGATTAATCAACATTAAGCATAGTTGTTAGAAACAGTCATTACACTATAATTCATCCCTGAACTTATACATGCAATGCGTTAAATGTTTGGTTCCAAATTCAAAAAGTGTTTTCCAATCACAATAAGAATTCTAAAATAGATCCATATATGAATAAAACGTAAAACAAAGGTAATTTAATGACATCAAGTAAGAGTGCATTCAAAGTTGAAAAATTACATTCAATCCCAATAATAAGAGATTTAGTTACTCAAGATAGCCATGGAAATTATAAAAGAAAAGAAAAGTAGGTCTTGATCAAGGACAACCGTCAATAGTGAATGAGTCCCCCTTCATTTGACCTAGTTTTGGCTTTTTATAGCTTTCGTTCCTTCCATTAGGTCAAAGTGCAGCCGTCATCTCATAATTTATGCTATAGCAGCGTTGACGTCGTCAGATTAGAGCTTCATTATAATAGTCTTTAAGTGAGTTTTAGCTCAGGCTGTATCCATCTCTTAAGCAAAAAGTCACTTATGTCCCTTTTTCTGCTTCTTTCCTCTAATTCAGTGCCTCTAACTTCTCTCTCTTCAAATTTAACCAAACTTTCAACAAAATTGCTCTTTGCACAATAAAACTCATTAAATAACAAAATAAATCATAAAAGACAATAAAATTCAAATTCAAACCAAATTAGTAACAAAATTAACATAAAAATATATGAAATTAAACTAATAATTAAGGCTTATCAACAAGCAGATGCAGATGTAAGTTTTGAAGCACCTTAAATATGATATGGCCCTAAATTGATTTTCCTTTTGTCTTGTATATACTTGTATATATGTTTTGATGTAGTTAAAGATTTTATGACCTTGAAAGGGTCTTCCTTTTTATCATGTAGATAGTTGTTCATAAATTTGATGTATCTGAATACTTTATGTTGTAGTGCTTTAAACTTTAAATACATGTTAATACTTATAGCAGACAAAAGTTAGTTTAGTTGAGAAATAATTTTCTGATAGTTTCACTTAAGCGGGAGAATCTCGCTCAAACGAATTCTGCAGAAAAGTTCACTCTGCAAGTCTCGCCTGAGCTAACTCTTCATAAACAAAATAAGGTGTTTTTTGAAGTATTTTTGCCCAGACGAGAAAATTGTGGTAGACTTATGATTTAATTTCTCTTTTTCAAGAATAAAAAATATAAAATTGAATGATTATCATGAAAAAAGAATTATTTATGATTGAGAAGAACCAAACATAGTTAATTTTGAATAAAAAATGTGAAATATTAGTATGTTCTTTTGACTTCCAAAAAATAAGAGATATTAAAAATATATATGATTTCCTGAGGTAGATTTTTTGTCACAACATAACTCCTCTTTTATTTTGTTTATCTCCACTAGAATAACATGTTTGTTTAGTGTTTAGACTGTAATTTGTTTTATCAATTAAAATTAACAATTAACATGGATATAAAATTAACTTTAATATTAATTATTAATATTAAATTTAATAACTTAAATTTTAAATTTTTAATAGATTGAAAAAATTGTATATGAATTTAAATTTACAATTGTAATTTATAATTTTTTTATTTTTAAATTTTTTATAAATTTAATATTAATTAACAACTAATATTAAAAATATATTTGACTGCCTACAATACTTGTAGCTAAATATAATAATAATTTTAATCATTATTTTGGTTTCATTGGAATATGCATTTCATTTCAATTATATTTGTATTTTATGATTTGTATTTATTTTAACTCCATGTATGTATGTATAGTTTTCAAAAGAATGAATTTTCAAAAAAATCATATCACTATGAAAATATATATTAATCACTCCATGTATGTATGTATAGTTTTGAAAAGAATGAATTTTCAAAAAAATCATGTCACTATGAAAATATATATTAATCATTTGAAATATGTAAATTTGAATGTTGTGCAATCTCACAGAGAAATCAAAGAAGTTTTTGAGTGAAAAGAAGTTCTCACTGCATTTGTTTGTTCAGGGTTGAGTGAAAAGAAGTTCTCACTAAGAAGAAGTTCATCAAAATGTCGGTGCTGATCGTGACGAGCTTAGGGGACCTTGTAGTCGATTTGCACACCAACAAATGCCCCTTGACCTGCAAAAATTTCTTGAAGCTTTGCAAGTTAGCTCTTCAAATTTCTCATCCCCTAACCCTAGCTTCTAACAATTTTTCAATTTTGTTTTTGGCTCCTCTTCGGTTTTCTATAATTTCTCGAAAACCCTTATTGGGTCTTTGTTCTTCAGATAAAAATCCCCGAACTTGGCCTTTTTTAATGTGCTGTATGGTGTTTGCGTATGTGGGTGCTTGATCGGAATCACAACATGCTCTCTGTTGCTATGAATTTGTTTTCCTGTGTTTGTGTTGTTTTATTTTATGAATCATAATGTCTCTTTGTGGGTATTGTTGCATCAGGATTAAGTACTATAATGGATGTTTATTTCACACTGTTCAAAAGGATTTTACAGCTCAAACCGGTGATCCAACTGGCACAGGAACTGGCGGTGATTCTGTTTTCAAGTACGTAAATGGAACTGCTTGTGCATTTAGTTACTGGTTAACATTCACTGATCTTTTTTTTATAAATAAAATGTGAAGCTTCTGAAGTTGCATTCTCGTTTATGCAATGTTTTTCTCTTTTTTAAGGTTTCTTTATGGAGATCAAGCTCGGTTTTTCAGCGATGAAATTCATATTGATCTTAAGCATTCCAAAACTGGAACAGTTGCCATGGCAAGTGCTGGGGAGAATTTAAATGCTTCACAGGTATGGCATGTTTGGAGCAGGTTGAGGGTTCCTTTCCTGTTATTTAGGAGTAGTTACATGTAAAATAACTTTTCAATTACTATTTTTTTGTTGTTGCTGTTTTCAGTTCTATATCACACTGCGTGATGACCTTGACTACCTCGATGGAAAGCACACAGTAAGTATTCCTTGCATCCTTGCTTTACTTGTTTCACAGGGTATGGATGCATTTTTATTTTGAAGACGTGGAAATATTTAACTTTTTATGGATTTGGATCAATTGACCATAGGTGGTTTAACTTCTCCTGCTCAGAATAGTTTTATTTTGTTATGCAGTCAGTCATTACAAATTGATAAATTAGGGAGGGTTGTATTTTAATGAGAGGATTATAATAGGGCCCTAGAGCGCTGCTACAACATTTTAGTGGTGTAAAGCAGCCCCTTGCTCACTACTGCAGCTGCTGTAGTGGAGTAATTTAGTCTATGGCTGTAGCGGACCAAATTGTAGGTTGAATAGCGGGCACTATAGCAGTGCTGTGTTGATTCCAAATAACACCTTAGAATTGAGACATTAGGCTTTTCCGGGGGTTGTTTTTGGGATTTTAATTTTCAAAATTGATATCTATAGATGCAATAATAGTGAAAATTTTGAAAATGATGATTGATAATTTCAGTCTAGGAAACTTGTATTTGACTTTTATTGGTGTTTATATGTTTGGTTTGCATAAGACGCCTGTGACTTTTTATTGTTAATTATGAATGCTATAAATTTTTAGTAATTGATATCACTTTTAGTAGTATGTATATAGTATGTTGGCATTCAAGTGTGAGTTACAAATCTCACATTGTACAAAAATGAGCAAGATGAACAATATATAAGAAGAAAGACTCACAAATTTATTGTCATAAAGTTTTAGATTGGAAATGGTCATGATTTCTTATGTAGTTGGTTCATGACCCATTTGTTGAGTATTTTCCCATCTGTTTTTCCTCTTCGATCCATAACAAATTGGTATCGTAGTTCGTTTCGTCTTGGTGACCGACAAGTATTTGCAGTAAAGTACACGTGGCTTCTCTAGAGGAAGAGCTTACAATGTGGAAGAGATTCGCACTCAACAAAGAGACTGTTGGTATTCAAGTGAGTTGTGGGTCCCACACTATATAGAAATGGGCAAGATGAGCAATATATGGGAAGACTTACAAATCTTATCCATAACAAACTAATATCAAAGTCAATCTCATCTTGGTGACCAATGGTATGCCTAGTTCAAAAACATGTGTAATTCATTGTAGATTACTAGTGACTTTCGTTGGAAGGAGGACTTATAATGTGGAAGAGACTCATAATTGATGGGGAGATTGTGTTGGTGTTCAAGTAAGAGCTAGGAGTCTCACACTTAAGGATGAGATTGTTGGTATTAAAGTGAGTTGTGAGTTCCACATTATATATAAATGGGCAAGATGAGCAATATATGAGAAGATTTACAAACCTTGAGCCCTAACAAACTAGTATCAAAATCAGTTTTGTCTTGGTGACTAATGGTATGTCTAGTTTGAAAACATGTATAATTCATTGTAAATTACTCGTGGCTTTTGTTGGAAGGGGAACTTATAATGTGTAGAGACTCATACTTGACAGAGAGATTGTTGGTGTTCAAGTAAGAGCTGGGAGTCTCACATTGTATAGAAATGAGCAAGACAAACAATATATGAAAAGAAGACCCGCAAATTTATTGGCTTGCAGTTCTGGGTTATGAGTGATGTCATCTACACATTTGTTGAATATCTTCTTATTTGTTACTCTCCCTCAATCTATAACACATTATACTTTATATCAACTATAAATATATTCAAAATAGTAGCTATCTTGCTATACTTTATTCACTATAATGTTTTTGGAGTCGGCTGCTATCTAGGATTTTAAACTTGGATTCTAACATTTAATTGAAGTTTACCATTTAATAGTGATGTTATTTTACGAGTACTTCTATTTTTATAAAGTTAGCATGCTTGTCTTTTACTTATAGAAAAAACAGTAAAAAAAATGGGTAAGGGTAAGTCAACTCAAAAGATAACATCAAACCCTTTTGCCATTGTAGATATGTTTGTGGAATCATGGATTATCACAACTGTAACTTTTCAATATGCTGAACAGGCGTAAACTTCATTTTTACCACCACTAAAATTGACCTATTGATTGGGTAATGAGAAACCTCTTAGAAGTAGACTTTAAACCTAATTTAATCCTATAAAACCGACTTGTACAGTGAAGTTTGCACTCACTTATATACTATAATTTGGTCCTATCTGTAGTCAATGTAGGATGTCCAACATACTCCCTCACAAGTGGCGGCACCAAATATCCTTCTCGGACCGGTTGGGTTGGCCGTTGCCTGGAGAGACACTCCAGATCTGGTGGTTACTGAATGAATGCTGTGACTGCGAATGACAGCTAATGATGGCGGACAACAGATACTTCACTGGAAAAGATTGAGACCAGCAGAGTGGGGAACAACCTGCTCTGATACCAACTTAAGATAAATAAAAGAGACAATATATTTTAGAGGGCTTGATTACACCTCTCTTAAGTTCTTATATTTATATTGATAGAATTCTGATACAATGAGTAGAGGGAAGAGCAAAGATCAAAAGCCGAAACTAGAGTCCTAAGTACAGAGATAGGTATACCTCATAGGTACAAACATATACCAGTTTTCCAATACAACTACTTACTTACTATATTTAATACCTGTTCTAGCAATCCCTAACTAAATCAAGTTATATCTTTGACTTAATCATGACTTAATCAAGTTATATCTCTAACACTTACATTTAACCTTTATGCCATGGAAGTTACTCTTTTGTTTATGCTGAAATTTGTTCATTGTTACAGGTTTTTGGTGAGGTAGCTGAAGGATTCGAGACTTTAACTAGAATAAATGAGGCTTATGTAGATCACAAAGGAAGACCATATAAAAATATAAGGTTTATACAGATTCTTCTCCACTACAAATATGAATTGAAAACAACGATTTCTTATTTGTCATTTTGAGATGAAGAAAATGTATTCATTATCTTGAATTACTTGAATAGAATCAAGCACACATACATCCTAGAGGATCCGTATGATGATCCTTCTCAGCTATCTGAGTTCATTCCTGATGCTTCTCCAGAAGGAAAACCTAAAGATGAGGTAATGGTTGATTGCAACACTGAATTTCATTACTTGAAACTGCAGAAAATTATGCCATTGGTTATTTGTTAGCATTGCAATTGTCCTTTATAATATAAACTATTTATCGTGGAACTGTCCAATTGATTCAAAAACCGAAGCTATTTCGTTGACCTTATTTCAATTTTACAGTCTTCAGTAAGCATACATGTTCAAACATTCTATGGCATGACTTGATGCAATTTTACTAGGTTGATGATGAAGTACGACTTGAAGATGATTGGGTGCCCATGGATGAACAATTAAATCCAGCAGAACTTGAGGAGGTTATCAGATCAAAGGAAGCACATTCTAGGGCAGTTGTACTTGAGAGTGTAAGTATAATAATTGTTTGAGTACATCATTTTTGAATGTGATCCCTTGCAAACTCGCTTTTCTTTCTTATTTTAGATTGGGGATATTCCTGATGCTGAGATCAAGCCTCCTGACAATGTATTGTTTGTCTGTAAATTGAACCCGGTTACCGAGGTGCGTAATACCTTGCTGTGTGGTGTTATGTATATGTAGTTATCATGTTATCCTAAGGTCAAAATCAGTACTTGACTATTAATACTTTTTCTTTTAAATTTTAGGATGAGGACTTGAATACTATATTTTCTCGCTTTGGAACTGTATCATCGTGAGTAATATTAGGCACTTTACCTGTCATGACTTTTACTAATAGTGATATAATTTTGTATATAATGTTCTTACTTCATATTTTAATTGTAGGGCTGAAATCATCCGTGACCACAAAACTGGTGACAGTTTGTGCTATGCTTTCATAGGTCAGTATGTATATCCACTTGTCATTTCTGTAAAATTTGTGCTTCTTTAATTGTGTTCAAGTGGTTCTTTCTCCCATTTTCTTTCCAATTTCTACTTCAGTTGCCTGGTTCTTTCCTATGTAATTCTCTGAGTCGTTTTCTGTCTACCACCTTTTTTACACAAAAAAGATTCAGGATGTCTTTATAGCATTTCCAACTAGGAATAACAAAAGGCAATAAAAGGAAGATATGCTTAACATGTATACTACAAATAAGTTTTCTGTTTGTAAATCAAAGTTTCCTTGTGTTTAATGCAGACCACACAATATGTATTTATACTAATTTACAGAATCGTATACATTAAATTCTTGCCTAATAATTAGGGATCAATGATTCTATTTTCTAGAATATGTAAAGCAACAACTAATGATTAACAAATCTGTAACAGTTAAAGACTAATTACATTCTAACACTCCCCCTCAAGCTGGAGCATATATGTCATTTGCAGCAAGCTTTGTTACCAATGTACTGAACTCGGGGCCCTCTAAGGGACTTGGTGAACATGCCAGCCAACTGGTCACTAGAATTGAAAAAAACAGTTATGATTTCTCCCGAGAGCACCTTTTCTGTATCTCAGGTCGTGTGTCTAATGCAGGCCATACAATATGTATTTATACTAATTTACAGAATCAAATACATTAAGTTCTTGCCTAATAATCAGGGATCAATGGTCCTAATTTCCTAGGATCTGTAACAACTAATGATTAACAAATCCGTAACAGTTAATGACTAATTACATTTTAACACTTTTCATTATCTTTAGTGTATATGTCTATAAGCATGCAAGCACAAGCACTCATGTACATATCAAATATGATAGATTTTTCCAACACTTTGATAGTGTTGTTCATTTGGTTGGAGTGTTTCACATGTTTCTAAAATTGTTTCATCGATCAACACTTGACTTTGGATAAGATTTGTTATGGAACCTCATAAAGAGTAATAGATGGGTGATCTTCCACATAAGTGGCTCCTCACATATAATACATCAATCAAATCTTATTGGGAATGGAAGTGAACTAAGATGGAGAAAGGTAAGAAGTGAAGAACACATCACTTGTGTTAGGCTTAAGATAATATGGAGAAAGAATCATCACTTGAATTCCGAAGTACTTCAAGACTAAACAGAGAAAGAGAATTACTCTCTCAAGAGACAAACTCTTACACATCCTTGTTTCCCATGCTTTCCTTACGGCGTGATGGTTGCCTGGTTGGGATGATCTAAACGGTGGTGTCGCTGGTCCAAATGGTAGTGCGGGAAAAAGACCCCACCGGTGAACAGGGGGTTCACTAGGGAAGTCAAGGATTTCCCTCTAGCTTTAAATACCATGTGAAATAAAGTAAAATAAAAAGGTATAGGATTAATCCTTTGTGTGCAATGAAATATATAAGAAACATACAAAAATGTATGGGCTAAGCCCATTACATCTAACATGAACCTCTTCTGATCCACTTAAATCCTACTTAATAAGTATTTGGTTGATATTTGGTGTTAGAAGTTCAAACATGTATTGGCTAAATGCATAAATACCCCGCAAAATTCAATACATATTTGAGACGAAATAATGGTTATTATTTTATTATTAATTTGAATTATTTCTGGATAAATTATTTTAGAATTAGAGAGAAAAGAAAATAAACAAGTAAAATGAAGCATAAAATTTCTCACGTAGGAATGGGTAAGATTTAGAAAAGAACAAATAATCCACGTATCTCTCCCCATTCTCTTTGCATATTGATAAGGATGTTTCCTTAATAAGTCATGGACAAAATTCCACTTCATTCAAATACGCTAAATAACTGACGAAACCGAAAAACATATAACTTGCCTTCGTTACTCCTTTCTAAACCTGCTAGTTAATCGTTATGAACTCTTCCCAGATTCAGAAAACATCCAGAATTCATAAAAACCCCAATAAATTTATTTTAATCAGAAATGGCTGTAGTATGATTCAAGAGTGGACAACTTTCTGAACATCAGCCATGAAAACACATTTTTGAGAGCTTTGTTTAGTGTGAACTCTGAAGATTTAACCTGTTATTAGTTTTTTATTATGTTATGTTGCATTATCCAAGCAAAAGGCCTGAGCTTTGGAGATTTAGATATATGACACTGCTGTGTAAATAAAATGTATGTTTGTACAATTAAATTTGTGCATCAGACCAGCTGTCATCAACATTTTGTATTGATTTCCTTCAAATACTTTATCAATTTTTTTAAAAGTTGTAATGGCTAATATTAGGAATGGTTTGTTTCATAGTTTCTAGATAAAAATCTACTTTGTAATTGGAAAATGAATTATCTCTTTTTATTTTCATGCAATTAACAGTATCTTATATTTACTCATTGTGACAGAATTTGAGGACAAACGGTCATGTGAGCAAGCATATTTTAAGGTATGCTGAAAATTATTCTATTTTGCTTAATGCACATTAGATACTGAAGGGTTTTAGGGTTTATTTATTTATTCCTTCTATCCGTGGTTGGCTTAAATATACTATAGATACAAATGTTAATGATAACTTGTTGTTCTTTTAGATGCTTGCCTACCTGTTACATTACATTTTCTTTGTGCTCTTGTGTTTCAATTCTAATTCATTTTTAGATAGTGGGTTGAAAAGTTATTTTCTCTAGCAATTCTGAGTTCAAATAGGCATTTTTAAGTGTATATATGGGAAAAATTGCTTTGTTTTGAAAAGAAAACTTGTATCCTGAACTTTTTCTGTCTCTGATTGCTCCTGAATTGCAGATGGATAATGCTTTGATTGATGATCGAAGGATACATGTGGATTTTAGTCAAAGTGTGGCAAAATTGTGGTCCCAATACAGGCGGAAAGATCAAAAGGGTAAAGGTAAGGATAACGATATCTGTTAGGATCAATTGCTAGGGATGGATGTAAGTCTCTCACAGTAGAAATAAGAGATTCTTGTGAGGTTTATGAGATCTTGGGATTTCCAACTACACAGCTAGCTTTAGCTTTGTTATGTGGTTCTCCCAAGGTTCTTACCAATATCGCAATCTGTAAGATTTTGTTTAGTACTTGTTTCATTTTTACAGCATTGTGCTGAATGCCAATGTTTGGTTGTAAACTGCTGCTCCTTTCCCCATGTAATCTTATTACAATAATTTATTACTGCAGGTGGTGGTTGCTTCAAATGTGGCTCTACAGATCATATTGCCAAGGACTGCACTGGAGAGGCTACAATGAAACAACCACAAACAAAATACATTTTAAAGAATGATAATACCCAACGTGGTGGAGATAATTCGAGGTATGTACTTCTGGTTGCATGTGTCACTCTCTGACTGTCTCTGATTTTGTCTGCCCAAATGAGTGACAGCAATTTCATGGTGCATGCAGATATGAAATGGTTTTTGATGGAGATGATAACCCAGAAAGTCCAAGGCAAGATGTAAAACGCCAAAGGCATGACAGGGATGACCCAGTTGAGAAAAAAGGTAGGGATGAAAATTTTAAAGACTATAGAAGTCGTGGGGATCAGGATATGGTAGACTCCAAAAGAGATAGGTATGGTGATAGAAGCAGAGGGCATGGGGGAAATGGAGAAAACAAAGCACGCTATGAAAGAGGTGCAAGAGATTTGGATTCCCATGCTGACAAGAAAGACAGAGATAGGCACATGGGAAGAAATGGCAATGATGATTACAGGTGGAAGGATGGTCATGAATCTAGAAAAAGAGATGAAGATGATAGCTACAAGCGTAAAGATGAACGAGACTCTAGAAGAAGAGATGAAGATGATAGCTACAGAGAAAGACGAGCCACTCGAGATGATAGGAGAAACACAGATTCTGGCCATTTGGAGAGAAGGAATGACAGAGGCTATAGGAAGAGACCTGAAGAGAGTGGAAAGCAAGATGTGAAGATTGATTCTGGACGAAGAAAAAAAAGTCCAGGTAAGGATGATTACAAGAATGGAAGGAAAGATGAAGATTACAGACATAGAAAGGAGGAAAGAGGGTATAAAAGGGAAGATATTGAATCTGATGAGGATTACAAACGTAGAAGGGAGGAACGTGGACACAAAAGACAAGATATTGAAGCTGATGATTATCCTCGTAGGAGGCATCATGGTGACAGGAGATGATTATTGGTGTCACTCTATCCTAATGCTAAGCGCAGAACCTTTGAACGGCTATTATATATGTCCCTTTTGCTTCAATTTTTCTGGTGGAGCAAGATATTGATGTTTTAGAACAAGGTTTTTGAATGGCTTTAGAAAACTCATTTTCATGTTTATTTATGTTACATAACTATTGGGGTTTTATTAATTGGTAGATGGTGTTTATCAGTGTTAAATTGTTTCATAAATTGTTGTGCTTCGCATTTTGTGTTTGAGTTTTGAAAGGTTTGAATGGTAATTGTGGTAGTCTCGAGTTAAATTTGATGAGGGAGGTTTGTTGTGATGAGTGGGTTGTGATTTGGGTTGGTTAAAGGTTGCATTTAGGGTGATTTGCAGAGTTTTGGAGCTGCAGTTTTTTATTTTTTTCCTTTCCGGAAAGTGGATTCTGGAAAAAAGTAGGGAATACTATAAGTTTACACAAAAATACAATTTGCAAGTTTTGTATATAAAATATTTTTTTATCAAAAAAAATAATATATGGAATAAAAATAATTGGGACATTCTAACACATTACACCGTAATCCTAAATAAAGGAAAAAAAATACAGTTTTTTTAAATCTTCCATTTTAAAATACACCTCTTACAATCATAAAATCATCTCTCGGTGTCCTACAATATTTTTACAATAAATCTTCGTACTATTCCTGTTCAAAGATATAGCTGATATAAGAGGACCATATACTGATCTAAATGGTTATAACGTATCTCCAAGATATTACTACTCACAACAGCAGTAAAATTTTTTGTGATTCTCTTACCAATACCTCCTGCTTCTTCTGCAACATTGAAGCCCTCCTTCACTAGTTCTCTCTGAATATGTATGTCAAATACTCCTCTTCCTAAGTTGCTAAATGTTTGACCATCAATGAACCCAATTTCCGCAAAATGCAGAAATACTGTGTAGTTTCCATTTTCCAGACAAAATCCATAATAAGTCATTGAAATGGGAGAGTCTGGTGCATTCATGAATAAATCAACATTTTCTATATAAAGTAAAGAGTTGTTTGATGTTAAATATTTGCCTCTCCAACATCATCAATCTGTTCCAAATAAATCTAGCACTCCCTCCAGCATGTGAATCATCTTCATATCTGCTTCCATTGATTGTTACCTCTTTTCCACCACAATTTATGTGAAGATTGTGGAACATTTTTGAACAGGCATGGCCTCCCAGACATTCATTAGTACACAAGTTTTTATTTTTTTGACTACAACTCGCACTCCCTTGGCTTGTGATGCTTAAGCTGTTATATGAAATATCTCCTACCATAGCACTTGATTTTGAGCTGCTCTTCTAAATCTGATTTTTCTTTTGGAACCCTAATTAATGAATGTAAAGAACTTTGTTTGGTAATATATGTTGAAAAATCGAGGAGAAAACACTTATAATCTAACTGTCACGAATCACGTTTTGATATCACTAGTTAAAAAAATTAAAAAAAAAATATTAAAGAGTTTAAATAAGAATAAAACATTAAAAAGATCTACATATAAAATTAATATCATCTTTAACTTAAAACTTTAAAATATTATATTTATAGATTTTTTTCTATATTACTTAACTTTTTTAATTCTATTTAATAAGAGACCAAGAGACCAGAGTCACAATAAATATAGGAAATTATATAAATATCTTTTATTATCATTTTTGTGAATCTACATCTCAGATCAGTTACACAGAAATTTGCTGGCAATGTATTACAACTGCTACATTGGTTTACAGTAGCAGGGCACGAAACCAAATACTGATACATGGAATCAGGCACATACTTAGAATCCATAATGCATGTTTTTGGATCCAAGCACCAATTTAAATATGAAAATCTTATCTTAATATATATATATTTTTAATCCATGTCCAATATTTTAATTGGGCAAATGCAAAAATTTCTCTATAATATTTCTTAACATGACATTATTTTTATGTTTCCAACTTTTTATGGTGATCGAGACAATTTTCTAGATGATGTTTCCTCTTTTATTCAAACCAGGTATATTAAAAATATGAAAGTGTTGATAAATGCTATGCAGAAGAAACACTAATCCATTTGTTGATAAGGTTTTAAACTGAGGTCGTCACTTTATATGTCAGAAAAAAAGATGTTAGCTAGATTCACTTTAACCATTACATAATATACATTAAGTACTGGGTACTTGTATATTCCCGTGCGACAAATTTTCTCTAGTTGGAATTCTATTAAGACCCACTCTCCAAACAATTTTACATATAGAATTATTAAAAAAAAAATTCTATTCCATGAAACCACCACAAGAGAGACTTATGAAATAAAAAATTTCCAACTCTGTAAATTTTCTCAAAATGAAAGAAAAGTATGTTTTTTGGGTTATCAGCACGTGGAAAATTTATTGCATTAGTTATTAGTTAGTGTGCTTCCTTAATCAAAAACTTAAAATATAAATGTAAAACATATTTAGAAACACTACAATTATAGTATGAAATATTAAGAGAATACAAATTAAAAAAGTTTTAAATAATTCAAATTGTAAATATTCCATTGGGATTCAATGTTGATTTTTACAAGAAAGTAAACCAAAACATGTTGCAATGCCTCCAACTGAATCTGATCCAGATAGTATCCCACGTGAATTTACAAATTTTGTTTCCCAATAGGCCTGTCAGATGCTGAAACCTTAATCAAATCTCCATCTGATCCAATCTTCTTAATGAGTTTTCTTTTTATTTTTATTTTTATTTTTTTATACAGTATAAGATGAAAGGGCACAAGAACTAGCATTAGGTTCTGGTGGTTCCTGTGAATTTGCACCAAATTTCCAAGATTAGATGAATAAGTATATGATGAAAGAAGCAGCCACCAAAATGGAAATCTATGTGATAACTGCCATTTAGAAGCACTGGAGAGTACCAACCTAAATACTTCCTTTATAATAAATAGAAAACTCATTTATATGAGAATGGTATAGTTAAGTTGCATCATTTCAAGCACAAAAGTTTAAATTTGCTCAATTTCATGTAGCTATGAAAAGCATTTCACAGACCCTCAGATTTTGACAGTTAAATTGTTGCATCAGCGGAAGAAAATGAAAATGATGAGATTTGGAAAGATAAAAACAATAACAATCTCATGAGATATTTCCGTAGAAAAAAGCTTAAGTACCAATGTAGAAATTTCAACTCAATCAAATTTTCTTCCTTTCTATTTATCACTATCTCCATGTTGATCACTATTTGACTTCTCCATAATCCTACAAGGTTTCCATATGAAAAATCATAACAAATATGAATTTAATGCTTTTAAGTTCGGTATCAAGTCAGATTTAATCTTAAAACCAAATACCAATAGATAAAGTTCTCCAATATATATAGTTCACACTCCAAATTTTGAATTACACGATGTAAAATATTCCAATACCTTTAACAAGTAGCTTATGTCATGGATTTGACTTGGTTAATGTGAGTGTTTAAAACTTCATTTTATTTACTTATTTTAAGAAACAAGAAGAAGGAACACTTGTTCTAGCCTCAATTCAAATTATGCTGTGGAAGAAATAATGAATTATAAGACGTATAATTTTCTTGTTCTACCATTGTGGTTCCTTAATTCCAACTCTGCCAAAGTACTGTTTCTCCAATTAAAAACCAACCTTCCTGAGTCCTTGGAAATTGATCCAAAGATTTATTAAAATTTTAAATATGAATTTAAGTTTCATATTGAATAAAAAACAAAAAATTAATAACTATTAATACATTGTTTTAAGATTTTGGATTACAGAAATTATCTTAAGTAGAAAAGTTTTTTGATTCATCTAATGATACAAAAATTATCGAAAGAGTAGTTGCACCACATTCTTACTTGATTCATTATGAATGAACCAAGTCATCCATGAACTCTTATATTCATATGTGAACTTCCACCCTCATCAACTGTCTTTGCCGCCAAATTCTTCCATTGGATGGCTTTTCTCTTTATCTCTTTTCCTATCTCAGTATCCTTTATAGCATTCTTCAAAGCTTCCCCTCTGAAAACCCCTTTGTCATCAGGTGAAACTCTTAGGCCTATTTTCCAAACATCTTCAATAAGCTTTGCATTTGTGGTTTGGTCTGTCCATTGTGGCATGGCAATCATTGGAACTCCTAAGCTCAAAGCTTCCAATGTGGAGTTCCATCCACAATGTGTCACAAAACATCCTACGGCCTCATGTTCCAAGCCTTTCAATTGAGAGCACCATGTTACCACTAAACCATTCTCTCAATTTCTCTCAAAGGCTTTTGGAATCTTTCCCATTTCAGTAGCCCTAACCACCCACTCTCTTGCAATCCAGAAGCTACTTCCTCCATTTGCTCCTCATTTAGGGTTGAAAAGCTCCCAAATGAAACGTAAACAATGGACCCCTTTTGGCTTCTCATCCATCCATTTCACACATTCTTCACTCTTGAAGAGACTGAAGCCATACTCATCATCATCTTTAGCTCGCTTGTCCAGAAACATAGATGGTATAGTTGGCCCAATTGTCTTCAACTTTGGCCAGCTCTTCATTAACCAATCTGTTACCTGCAGAATATTTTGCAGTCTTGTAAGTGAAAGGTTTAATATAAAAAAGTTCATCATTAATGGCATATTGAAACTGTCAGGCTAACAAGTTTGTCACAAATATTAGATCTAACAATATCTACGGTTGGACAAGGAGAACAATAAAACCATTTTGATTCAGTTTGGGAAAAAAAAGAATTATTATAATGCAACTAGTTACGCTACCATCCTCCAACACTGCTGCAGATGGTAACTTAGCAAAAACAGGGACATTACCAACCTGTTTCCTTAACTGAGAAACATAAAAAACATTATGAATTTGAGACTAAGCTGGTAATTCTAACTTGTATGCAACTGGAGCTACACAGTCCACATTGAGAAGAGGTCCAAAAAACAGCCAGCCTAAACACCAAACTTGCCTATAAGATTGTAACTTCACATAAACCCTACCTCCAATCTGAAATTTCCTGTCTGTCCTATCCTTGTCGACAAGCTGCTTCATCCTCTCTTGAGCACGTTTCATGTGGAGCTTCAATAACCTGAAAATCTCCTCCCTCTTTTGAAGACTTCTATCCACCAACTCAATATTAGACTCTCCAAGCAGATATGGAAGATATGCAGGAGGTGGTAGGCCAAATACAATTTCATAGGAAGTGGTGTGAATAGTATTATGAAAGTTAGTGCACCACTCATCACGTGGCAACCACTGGGACCACTCTTTCGGTGTGTCAGAACACATATATCTCAGATATTCCATGCAATCAATCTCCAAAGAATAGACTATTTGTACAATTATGCATGTTTTATTATTTAATCGTAATTCTTCAGAAATGAAAATAAAAGTGGATGTCTCATACAACTGCATGTTTTATATTGCAAATCTTACAGCTCGTAGACATATTTGTCAGAAGAATACTATACCAGGGAAGGTAAGAAGATCGGGATCTCCAATGAAAAAGTCAAACTTGTCTTTCTCTTGGTCAAAGATAAGGGTATCATCTTCATTATTCCTCAATATGATGAAGTAGGGGGCTCTAATAAATGGACGTTCATTGATAGGATCAACAAAAATTGGAACACCCAGTGAATTTACTCCGTTCTTATTCCTGGTTGAGACTTGAATGGTATCTCTCTCCACCATAAAGATTTTCATTTCTGAACAACAAAATGCATCATAATTAATAACAAACAATAATTGAAAACCACATTTACACTTCTATATGAGAAATGTTTTCCAAAATAATAATACATGTTCTATGAACTTTATAACATAAAAATGCGTTGAAAATCACCACATTGTTGATACCAAGTAACTGATTTACCACAACTCAGTCATGTGGAGTTACTTTTCAGACCAAACAGAGTTGGACAGAGAAGACATAAAAGCCTACTAGAAAGGGTAGATTAGGAGGATAGTCTTAGAGTTATAGGCATAGTGAAGCAAAAAGAGAATATTTAAGATTGACAGAACTATTTTCCATTGGATTCGAATAAGTTATCTCAAACACGGTGAAACCACGGCAAGAGGGGAACAACAAGATTGCTTACTAAGCACAGTTCAATCAAACCATTTCCTAAGAAATATTTATACATATGTAGCTTATACTACCCAAATCTAGGGCTTACTAAATATTCTGTTGCTTGCAGTTGATTTGGAGAATAAACAAACCGAGGTAGAACATTGAGAACAAATATGTACACGGAAGCAGAAGCAAGATTTTCATTTATATCAGAAATAATGTACCAAAAGGAATCATTATCATCATACCTTTTATACGGAGTGTAAAGAAAGATCCTTCGACATAATACAAGTACTACAAATGCAAAGAGAGGCGCATCGCAACGAGCTAAAGACCCCAATCTTTGGTAAAGTCCGAGTCCATGATATGCATCTCAATCCAGATACATGCTTTTCCAGGGTAGGCAGTAGCAGATTCCTTAACTTCATGATCATTCAGAGAAGAATAGAGAACAACCCAGATAAATATGAAGCCATATTGAGTATGAGAAATCCAAGCTATCGGAAGAAGGTACAATCCCTCAATGGAAAGCTCGCCACACTTTCTAGGTTCCTCCCCAAGTTCAAGCTGCAAGTCAAGCAAAATAATCCTTAAAAAAACATATTCTTGGAGTAACCTAGACAACCCCAAATTTCTGAACTTGAAAAACCGAACTTTAAAAACAGACATTTTCACTTGGTCTGAAAACCGGCCAGATGATGGAAGGTGTATAGAAAATAACTATTTAAACATATTGATCACCCCCTTTGTGGTTGGAAGCCCAGAAAAAATAAAGGCTATTTTTTTAAAATATCAGGAATTGTTAAGTGTTCAAAAAGTGAATAAATGATTATTTGAATATTACAGGATAAGAGGAGAATAACCAGTGGTTTCAAAAATCAACTCGTGATAACCAAATCACAGTTTAGAAATTAATTTCCACTCGTAAGAAACCCAAAGAACGGTAAAAACACCAGAAGACCCTAAAAAACCCATCCAAAAAACACTCAAAACCCAGAAAACACAAGAAACGCATAGGATGTTAGCAATCCAAAGACGTGAGAAAGTTACAGATAGGATTAGGATTGATTAGACCTAAAAACTACACATTGAATAGAATCTTGCCAAAACGCACCTTCAATTTCCTCTTGAGTGTATTGGAGTCCATGAATTTGGTCAGTGACGTCATTTGAAGAATCTTGTACCTTTGATAAAAAAAACAGTCACAATATAGAATTTCAGACCAAAAGCTATTTGAAGGGAATATTTGAAAGAGATGCGCCAGGCACCAGAGTTCCGATACTCACCAGATTTCAAAGGTTGCAGTATCCGAATGCAGAATAATTTGCTGAGGAAGAAAACTGAGGGCGCATTGATCATGACAAAAGAGAAATTTAAGATCGAGATATTGAATTCCATTGGTATTATTGAAAGAATTGCTCGTAACGAACTCCGCACCCTGCGTCCTCTTCTTTAGTAGCCATCCCTTAGAAAATCGGAACAAAAAGAAAAGAAAACAAGGAATTGCGAGCCAGAGACTGATATGTACATGTAAACCAATACAAAATGTAGCAGGTAGTGAAAAATCAATTAGCAGCTCTATAAGAAGCATTATGGTTGTTTTGGTGTGGGGTTTAAGCAAGAAAAAGGGTCTGGGGAGAGCTGAATAGAATCATAAGTAATGCCTTATATAGGGGAAAAGATGAAGATGTTAATGGACAGCTGTCCATAGATATATGGATTTTAAGGATTCGAATAACAGAATCTTTTGATTCCGATGCCCTCCGCCCTACATATATTATATATAAATTCTGATTTTTGACCTTTGACCGTCGTTGAATTTGTCGGAAGAGGTGATAGTCGGACACCACCGAAAGGAGAGTAACGTCGTTATCTTTATAGATACATTCTCTCCTTTTATTTTTCAAAGGTTAAGAAATTTTATTTTAATTTAATTTGAGTTTGATTTAGGTTCACGTAGATTTGTTAATTCTTTCATTGCTTTATTGTAAAAGTTAGATTGCGTGGTTTGGTAATGATTAAATTTGTTTGTGTACAAGAATCTAATAAATTTGAGAAAATTTAAGTTGATTATTTGTGAACAATAAAATTGTTTTAATTAATAAATAAATAATAAAATTTTAAAGAATTTAAGAAAATATTTGTATAAATTTAAAAATAATTTGATAGATATTATAGATTTTTTTTAATTTTTAATTAATATATTTATAAAATTATTAATTGACTTTTATAAAAAAAAGTGTTTAATAATTTATAATTCATTTATAAGAACTATTTTATAATTTTTAATTATATTTTTTTAAATTTCTTTACGTGAAGTAAGATTTTGTCTTGTAAATTCTTTTTCAACTATCTTTTTAAATTAATACAATCAAGTTGTTAATAATAATTCATCTTCTTATATAGTAAAATTATACAAACTAATTGAACCAAACTCAATGTAAATATTGAGTAACATCAACTATCAAGGATTAAATACATGATCTTGGAAGATTATAATCTTGGAATATTATAATATGCATGAAGTTGGGAGGTTCCCCAACAGGATTTTGGGAATTGTTTTTTGCGAATTAAATTGCGTGATGGTCATAAGTTCTGCTATTAGTTTCAATATAATAAATACTTATGAGTATCTTGGTTGGATATTGTTGGGAATGCTGGAATTGAAAGTAACCTTGATGCAGGCATTGTTGACTTGAAAGCTAATGTAATCGAATTACAAGGGACTCCAAAGGTTAGTACCTCTTTTGACAATTATTTCTATTAGCTTTATTATTGATGGTGTGTTTTAGGCTGGTGCTGAGTTGTTATTTAATATTTACATACGAGTTGGTAAGTACGATGCTGAATGAAAAGCAGAGGGAGTTGTTGGGAAGACGTCATTTCATTTTAGCATTTGAAAGGTATATTCCAATTGTAAAATCGTACTTTTACAACATGTAGAAAAATACCATTTAGATATTATTCTCATTTTGTTAATAATCATTTTGAAATGAAAAATATTTTAAAAATTAGCGGATTAAAATAAAATAAAAAAAATGAAGGGAAATATAAAGATGATAAAGAGGAGAATAAATTTGAAATGGAAGAAGTTATCATATAAAAAATCTTTCTAAATGTTTGGGTAAGGAATAAATAATTTTTTGATGCGAGTGGAATAATGTTGTCACAACATTAATAACGATAAGGCGATAATCTACAATAAAAAATAAATAAAATTTAAAAATAAATAAAATAAATTATCATCACAGTTTATTATAAAAAATTATAAAAAAATAAAAATAAGATAAATTATCTTTAAAATCGAATTTAAGATTATGAGAAAAAAATATTATAAATTAGATTTAAAATAATATTTTTAATCAAATAAATAAAAATTAGTATGATTTTTTAAAATATTTAATTTTATAAAAAAATTATTTTTAGAATGTAAGTTTACCTTACTTTAACGTAATGAAAAATAACTGTTTATATTCTTTTAATTTTTGAAAATTTTTTTTGAAAAATTATGATTTATTGGTATTACTCTTATTAACCGCAGGTAAATGAAAGATATTTTAAAAAAATTGTTAGATTCGTTAGGCGATATCTAAATGAAATAATAAAATTTTTGTAGTTAAATTTTCGCTTGAAGAGTGGAATCATTTCAATATTTAATCTAATAATTTTATTCGTAATAAAATGATTGTTTTTTCTTTTACTATTTTTATTGTTATTGTTAAGAAGGGTGTAAATAGTAAAAACATAAGGGTATCAAACTTGGGTTCAATTACCTATCAGTTCACTTCCTGTACTCTCATATTTGCTTTCTGCATTCCTATATTTGCTTCCTGCACTCAATTAAATGTGTGAAAGGATTTGATATCTTAGAGTGAAGATAAAAGGGGGAGGAGATGCTGTGAAGAAGTTATCATATAAAAAATCTTTCTAAATGGGTAAAGAATAAATAATTTTTTGATGCGAGTGAGATAATGTTGTCACAACATTAATAACGATAAGGCGATAATCTAAAATAAAAAATAAATAAAATTTAAAAATAAAAAAATAAATAAAATTTAAAAATAAAAAAATAAATTATCATCACAGTTTATTATAAAAAATTAAAAAAATAAAAATAAGATAATTATCTTTAAAATGGAATTTAAGATTATGTGAGAAAAATATTATAAATTAGATTCTAAAATAATATCTTTAATCAAATAAATAAAAATTAGTGTAATTTTTTAAAATATATAATTTTATAAAAAGAAAATAAAAAATATTATTTTTTTATTTTTAGGATTTAAGTTTACCTTACTTTTACGTAATGAAAAATAACTGTTTATATTCTTTTAATTTTTTGAAAATTTAATAGTTTAATATTGTTTTGAAAAATTATGATTTATTGGTAATAATCTTATTAACCGAAGGTAAATGAAAGATATTTTAAAAAATTGTTAGACTCGTTAGGCGATATCTAAATGAAATAGTAAAATTTTTGTAGTTAAATTTTCGCTTGAAGAGTGGAATCATTTCAATATTTAATCTAATAATTTTATTTGTAATAAAATGATTGTTTTTTCTTTTACTATTTTTATTGTTATTATTAAGAAGGGTGTAAATAGTAAAAACATAAGGGTATTAAACTTGGGTTCAATTACCCATCAGTTCACCTCCTTTTCCTCACCTGACTTGGTTCAATTCCTAGAAGACAATTGCTTCCTGTACTCTTATATTTGTTTTCTGCATTCCTACATTTGCTTCCTGCACTCAATTAAATGTGTGAAAGGATTTGATATCTCTATTTGAAGACAAAAGGGAGGAGATGTTGTGGCGATGCTGTTGCGAAGATGTGTAATGATGGACAACTCAATAGAAGGAAATGAGGCCCACAAGGAAGAAGGAAGACGCAGTTCGAGGCTCAAAATAAAGAATTCCAAGCTGGCAGACTATGTGTGGGAATAATCCTTGTATTTAGGGAGAGAAGAGAGAGAATGGAGGGGGACAATTTTCTGACAATTCTGTTAATTTCTCTTGCAGAATATTTCTATAGTACGGGCTGATCGTATTATTCATCATTTTCTTCTGTCATTTTTCTTAAGATCCTTTCTATTCCTCTAATATACGTTACAATTGGTGCTTTCATTGCATTCCTTACCTAACATGGCTGAAAACACTCGTTTAAAAGACCTCTCTACAAATGTTTCCAAGCTTCTTGAAACATTAGAAAATGATCGTTTGGAATACAAAAAGAGATTTGAAACATTAGAAGACACCTTGGATGCCTTGTTGAAGCAGCAGCGCAGTCCAGGTCACCATCACCAGCAACATCTGGACGGAAACAGCAGGACTTCAGGTACCTTGTCACAGCAACCATTTCAGGTGAGAAATATCAAGCTGGATTTTCCACGATTTGATGGTTCCGAGGTCCTTCAATGGATTTTCAAAGCGAAACAATTTTTTGATTATTATAATACACCTGATGTTCAACGTATCACCATCGCTGCCATCCATTTGGATAAAGATGTTGTGCCCTGGTTCCAGATGACGAACCGCGCTACACCATTTCATTCATGGCTCGATTTCACACGGGCTCTGGAATTAGAATTTGGGCCTTCTCCTTATGAGTGTTCGCGTTCTCAACTCTTTAAATTAGTGCAGTTGCATACGGTACAAGATTATTATAACCAATTCACTACTCTAGCCAATCGTGTTCAAGGGGTTACCACAGAGGCCTTGATAGATTGCTTTGTGGGTGGTCTGAAACCTGACATTCAACGCGATGTTATTGCTCAATCGCCTACAACACTCCTCCGTTGTGTGTCTTTGGCTAAACTTTATGAAGAAAAGTATAATACTAAGCCCAAATCTGTGTTCCAGCAAAATCCAACACGGGCTTCATATGCAACAAACCATAATACATCTTCCCAATCTCTAAGATCCACAAATCTTCCACCACTGCTGCAGACACCATTACCCACTTCACACCATAATATTTCAAAATCTACCCCTGTGAAACGCATGTCACCTATGGAAATGCAGTTGCGATGTGAGAAGGGTTTATGCTATACCTGTGATGAGAAGTTTACAGCCTCTCATAAATGTCCAAACAAACAGTATTTACTGTTATATATGGATGGTGATGATGAAACTGACCAACCACCCCCTATAGATGCTGAGGACGTCACACACTTAGAAGACCAGACCCTATCATATAATGCCTTGAAAGGTTCAAGTGGATACGGTACAATAAAATTCAAAGGCATTATCAATGGCTTAGAGATCCACATATTGTTGGATAGTGGTAGTTCTGATAACTTCTTGCAACCTCGCATTGCAAATCATCTAAAACTACCTCGCACTGCTGCGCCCAACTTCCAAGTGTTGGTGGGAAACGGCCATTCCTTGGTAGCTGAAGGATTGGTTAACCAATTGGAGGTCTCGGTACAGGGTTATATGTTAACAATTCCAGTTTATATTCTACCAATTTCTGGTGCAGATTTGGTCTTAGGCGCTGCTTGGCTTGCTACACTTGGACCTCATATAGCAGATTACAGTACACGCACATTGAAATTCTACAGCGATAATAAATTTGTTACTTTGCAGGGAGAGAATCCTCAATTGCCCAGCCACGCTGAATTTCACCAACTGAGACGAATCCATAATACCCATGCCATTGAACAGCTTTTTACAATGCAGCACATTCCTCAACCATCAGGGTTTGAATCGCTGCCCAGCATTCCAGCAGATATGGATCCACAATTGCGTCAACTGTTGCAGCAATATATTCACTTATTTGGCACACCAACCACATTACCACCTTGCAGAACCCATAATCACAGAATTCCTTTAAAGGACAAGGCAACACCGGTTAAAGTGAGACCATACCGGTATCCACACAGTCAGAAACAGCAGATGTGAAAGGAGTTGTTGTGGAGGCACCGTTACACAGCGATGAACGAGTAGCAGCAGAGTGGTGGACGAGCGGCGGTGGAGCAGTGGTGGAGTGGTGGTGGAGTGGAAGATATGTTAGGGTGGTTTTGATTTAAATGTAGGTGTGTTATGAGGGTACGATGGATTTTATGGTTGTTGAGGGGTGACGATGAGGTGGGGGTGTTTTTCTTGAATTCCAGAAAACATTTTCTAGAATTTAATTTTTTTTTTCAAAGTTTTGGTTTATTTCCGAAAATGTTTTTCTAAATATATTTTGGGGAGAAAAAATGACTTACGGAAACATTTTCCAGAATGCATTTTGGGGGTGTAGAAAGTAGTTCTGGAAAATGTTTCTCGGAAGTCATTTTTGAGTTCTGAAAAACATTTTTCGGAACTGCTTTCTACACTCCAAAATGCATTTCGGAAAATGTTTTTTCGTAAGTCATTTTTACACTCCAAAATACATTCCGAAAAACATTTTCTGGAAACCAACCCAAAGATACTTTTGGTATTTTAAAAATATGATGGGGTATAGGAAGTAAATGAGGGAGTGCAGGAAGTAGTTCTACAATACGGTTGAGTATTTTCTCGTCTGGTTCTCCTCTTTGATCCACAAAAAATTGGTATCATAGTTAGTTTCCTTTTGGTGACCGACTAGTATTTGCAATAAAGTAGTTGTGGCTTCCGCTAGAGGAAGAGCTTACAATGTGGAAGAGATTCGCACTTAAGAAGGAGATTGTTGGTATTCAAGTGAGTTGTGAGTCTCCCACATTATATATAAGTAGGTAAGATGAGCAATAAATGAGAAGACTTATAAATCTTATCCATAGCAAACTGGTATCAAAGTCAGTTTCATCTTGGTGACCAATGGTATGTCTAGTTTAAAAACATGTGTAATTCATTGTAAATTACTAGTGACTTTTGTTAGAAGGGGTACTTATAATGTGGAAGAGACTCGTATTTGACAGGGAGATTGTTGAAGTCAAGTAAGAGCTAGGAGTTTCACACTTAAGAAGGAGATTGTCAGTATTAAAGTGAGTTGTGGGTCCCACATTGTATATAAATGGGCAAGAAGAGCAATATATGAGAACACTTACAAATCTTATCCATAACAAATTGGTATCAAAGTCAGTTTCATCTTGATGACAATGGTATGTCTAGTTCAAAAACATGTGTAATTCATTGTAGATTACTAGTAACTTTCGTTAGAAGAGGGACTTAAAATGTGGAAAAGACTCATTTGGTGGGAAGATTGTTGGTGTTCAAGTAAGAGCTAGGAGTCTCACACTTAAGAAGGAGATTGTTGGTATTAAAGTGAGTTGTGGCTTCCACACATTATATATAAATGGCCAAGATGAGCAAGATATGAGAAGACTGACAAACCTTGATCCGTAACAAAGTAGTATAAAAGTCAGTTTTGTCTTGGTGACCAATGGTATGTCTAGTTCAAAAACATGTATAATTCATTGTAAATTACTCATGGCTTTCGTTGGAAGGGAAACTTATAATGTGAGAGAATCATACTTGACAATGAGATTATCGGTGTTCAAGTAAGAGCTAGGAGTCTCACATTATGTAGAAATGAGCAAGATGAATAATATATAAAAAGAAGACATGCAAATTTATTGTCTTTTATAGTTTTAGATTAAGAGTGATGTCATGTAATCATTTGTTGAATGTCTTCCTTTCTGTTAGTCTCCCTCAATCTATAACAATATACATTATATCTACTATAAATATATTGAAAATAGTAGCTCTCTTGCTATACACTATTCACTATAATGTTTTTGGAGTCGGCTGGTATCTAGGATTTTAAACTTGGATTCTAACATTTAGTTGTTGTTTACGATATTACTTTACGAGTACTTCTATCTTTTTAGCAGTTTGTTTGTATATAAGTTAGGTACAGAGATAGGTACACCTCATAGGTACAACGCATAGCAGTTTTCCAATACAACTACTTACTACCTATATTTAATACCTATTCTAACAATTTCTAACTGAATCAGATCATGTCTCTAACTGAACCAAATTATATCTCTGACTTAATCATGACTTAATCAAATTATATCTCTGACTTAATCATGACTTCATCAAATTATATCTCTAACACTTACATTTAACTTTTATACCACGGAAGTTACTCTTTTGTTTTTGCTGAGATTTGTTCATTGTTACAGGTTTTTGGTGAGGTAGCTGAAGGATTTGAGACTTTAACTAGAATAAATGAGGCTTATGTAGATGACAAAGGAAGACCATATAAAAATATAAGGTTTATACTTATTCTTCTCCACTACAAAATTTGAATTGAAAACAACGATTTCTTATTTGTCATTTTGAGATGAGGAAAATGTATTCATTATCTTGAATTACTTGAATAGAATCAAACACACGTACATCCTAGAGGATCCTTATGATGATCCTTCTCAGCTATCTGAGTTCATTCCTGATGCTTCTCCAGAAGGAAAACCTAAAGATGAGGTAATGGTCAACACTGTATTTCATTACTTGAAACTGTAGAAAATTATGTCATTGGTTATTTGTTATTGTCCTTTATAATATAAAACTATTTATCATGGAAATGTGTCCAATTGATTCAAAAAGCGAAGCTATTTCATTGACTTTATTTTTCTTAACTTTCACATTGAGAAAATCCATTTGGTACTTTAGACACACTTTAATGAGTATCTTTGATTTTGCTTTAATTGGACTTACAGAGATATGACAACAGGTTTGTCTGCCAAGGTATCTCTATTTTGAATTATTAGCATTGCACTGGGCCTAACTCAAGGGAGGAAGATTGCATGAGCCTTATTAGGGGTATTTTTCTATAATTGACATGAGACATCTAAGCACCCACCCATCATGCCTAAATCTAGACGTCTGAAATGTGAAGTTTATAAGTGGACATTTATAGATGGCCAACATGAAGACTGGATAGTGCATGGTTTTTCATGAACCAACTGTCTCAAAAGGTTAACTTCTTAAGTGAAAATGTGTGGATATTTTTATATTTATAACGTACCCCTCATGTAAGAGCCTTTTGGGATGGAAATGTGAGTAACAGTCATACTTATGCTCAAATTTGATTTTTATTAAAAGAGTGGTGGGGCAAAGATCAAACGCCAGACCATTTTTGTCATACACTGGAAAAGGTCCAAGCCTAAATCCCAAAAACTAACATAATGGAGGAGGATTACTTAAGCCTTGAGGAGTATATAGGCCATATTTCAAGCCAATATGGTACATGATAGCATGAATCTTTGCCCCCCTTGTGATGCTTCATTGATATACAGCCTTATTAAAATTAAAAATGCAGATTTCTGAAGTTATATGATCAGGAGAATACTTAGAATGGCATTTGTCCTTCTGTTGTTGGTTGCTTTTTTCAAGCAAGGTTTTTTGAGTGTTCTTTTCATGGTTTCTCAGTGAGTTAGTGAGTTTGTTCCCTGACAGAACAGATGAGTTAATTAACTTATTTTGCATTGGTGTATTTGTTTAATTTAAGTGCTTTATTTTATTTTTTTTTGTGTTTTGGAAAATATCTCTTCCTCCCCTAATAGCGGGTGAGATGAAGACTGAGATTTGTTTCCCACTTTTTGTAAGTTATAACAATTAATCAAGAATTGATTATATGATGCTTGGATTCTTGTGATATTACAAATTAATTTATGTCTGGCTGACACTCTATAGCTATAGATTGAGGATTATATTGGGTTTTACTTGTTATGCAATTGTATAATTTGTTCAGCATTCACTGTAAAAAAGTTTCTGATTATAACTGTATGACCATAGATGGATGATTGGATTCTTGTGATTACAAATCGATTCAAGCATTATAATAATGAAAATTTCAATTTTACAGTCTTCAGTAAGCATACATGTTCAAACATCTATGGCATGACTTGATGCAATTTTACTAGGTTGATGATGAAGTACGACTTGAAGATGATTGGGTCCCCATGGATGAACAATTAAATCCAGCAGAACTTGAGGAGGTTATCAGGTCAAAGGAAGCACATTCTAGGGCAGTTGTACTTGAGAGTGTAAGTATAATAATCGTTTTAGTACTTCATTTGTGAATGTGATCCCTTGCAAACTCACTTTTCTTTTTTTGTTTTAGATTGGGGATATTCCTGATGCTGAGATTAAGCCTCCTGACAATGTATTGTTTGTCTGTAAATTGAACCCGGTTACCGAGGTGCGTAATACCTTTCTGTGTGGTGTTATGTATATGTAGTTATCATGTATATTTCAGTACTTGACTATTAATATTTTTTTCTTTTAAATTTTAGGATGAGAACTTGAATACTATATTTTCTCGCTTTGGAACTGTTATCATCGTGAGTAATATTAGGCACTTTACCTGTCATGACATTTACTAATAGTGATATCATTTTGTATATAATGTTCTTACTTAATATTTTATTTGTAGGGCTGAAATCATCCGTGATCACAAAACTGGTGACAGTTTATGCTATGCTTTCATAGGTCAGTATGTATATCCACTTTGGCATTTGTGTAAAATTTTTGCTTCTTTAATTTTTTTCAAGTGGTTCTTTCTCCCATTTTCTGTCCAATTTCTGCTCCAGTTGTCTGGTTCTGTCCTATGTAATTCTCTGAGTCGTTTTCTGTCTACCACCTTTTTTACAAAAAAAAGATTAAGGATGTCTTCAGTGTATCATTTCAAACTAGGAATAACAAAAGGCAATAAAAGGAAGGCCATTTGCAGAGAAGGAATGACAGAGGTTATAGGAAGAGACCTGAAGAGAGTGGAAAGCAAGATGTGAAGATTGATTCTGGACGAAGAAAAAAAAGTCCAGGTGATGAGGATTACAGACATAGAAAGGAGGAAAGAGGGTATAAAAGGGAAGATATTGAAGCTGATGAGGATTACAAACGTAGAAGGGAGGAACGTGGACACAAAAGACAAGATATCGAAGCTGATGATCATCCTCGTAGGAGGCATCATGGTGACAGGAGATGATTATTGGTGTCATTCTATCCTAATGCTAAGCGCAGAACCTTTGGACGGCTATTGTATATGTCCCTTTTGGTTCTTTTTTTTCTGGTGGAGCAAGATATATATGATATGTTTTAAAACAAGGTTTTTGAATGGCTTTAGAAAACTCATTTTCATGTTTGGCGCACAACATCGCAGTTTATTTATGTGACATAACTATTGTGGTTTCATAAATTGGTAGATGGTGTTTATTAGTGTTACATGGGATGTGTAACACTTACTTTAGAAGGGAAAGTTTATGTACCAAAGCAAAGAGTTGATCTTGAAGAAGTATATTTAATGTTTGACGCATGGGTTGGATAGAAATCCATGTGGGGAGGGTTTCTTTCACCACTCCATCATTTCTTCCTAAGTCTCAATCAGATTTTGAAAAAGTCAAAAGTGTCTATGCAATACATTTCGAAGTTGTGTAATTTGAAATCATTTTCTCAATCTGGAAATTGCATATATATATATATATATATATATATATATATATATATATATATATATTATTAACTATCTAGAAACGGGAAATATGGTTACAGAAAAGAATAATATTATATATGCACCAATTGTTAGCACCAAGGCTAAGCATGAGATTTGATGAAGTCAATATTGTGAGCACCCAAGGCTTAGCATGTGAAGCTGATGAAGACTGCCTCATGAAGAATTTGTTGGAACTAACCTGGACCAAAATTGTTCAAGTGAAGACTTTGTGCCAACATGAAGATGGTTGGGTGATTAGGTCTTGGTCCTTAGTTGGATTTGTGTGTTGGTGATTGGCTTAGTCCTTAAGCGTTAGTGGCATGGTTCATCACTTTTGAGGTGCTAAAAAGATTCACAAATATTTTTATTAAAACTGTTTTTAATAAAAATAACCCAAACTATTTTTGATGGAAAAAAGTTTTTCAATCAATTGAATTTCTAAAACAATCGATTGAATTTCTAAAACAATCGATTGAATGTGACAGTTATTTCTGTTACAACTGAAATACAGTTATTTCTGTTACAACTGCAACCTTTAACTGGGTTAAACTAACGGTCAAATTCAATCGATTGAATGGTTTGTTCAATTAATTGAATTGTGATAGCTAAGCTGTTTTTAAAACTGATTTGGGTATTTAAAGGAATGTGCACTATCATTTTTATTTAACAAAAACTTTCAAAAAGCCTTCCTTGAGATTTCCTAAGTGAGATAGAACGCCCCTTTTGTGCGATCATCATTTTGGCAAAGCTTTTCAAATCAAGAAACCTCCAAGAACGTGAATCTTTAAAGCATCTTTAAGTGAGGTTCTTGCGACTTTGGTTCTGGACCAAAGCTAAGTCTTCTACACCTGATCTTCATTCTTTGTAATCTGTTTTGTGTAGAAGTACTATGTGATCTTTTTTGATCCTATTGATCTGTAATCTGTTTGTTGTTTTCAATTACTGGGTTTGTAATTGAGTTGGTGCAGTGGGTTACTGCACTGGTCTCACATCAGCTGAGGGGTTCAGTAGAGGGTGAGTGTTGCGGGGAGTAGTGTTGCTTGCGGACTGCAAGTGTTGTGGTGCAGTGGGTTTCTGCACTGGTTACACACTAGCTGAGGGGTTCAATGAGGTGTGGGTTTATTGCTGGGAGCAAGGGTTGTAAACTGATCTTGTGATCTGTTTAGTGGAAATCTTTGCTAGTTTGCAAAGGACTGGATGTAGCCCTTGAGAAAGGGTGAACCAGTATAAAAATTTTGTGTTCTTGCTTTTCTCCCTACTCTTCTTGATTTCCTTTATTCAACTGTTGCGATCATTTAAATTGACTGGATTAAAATTTGATCATATAGTTGATTATATTTTGAACATCTGTTTTTTATATATCTAAATCAACTGTGTTTCTGGACTGTTTTTAATCTACTGGATTGTGTTTAATCATATTGAATATGGGTTAAAATATTTCTACACTGAAACTGTTTTTCTGGGTTTATATTCAATAATTTCTGCTGTGCACAATTGATTGTTTACTGGACAGTCCAGAATTACACGAGTTAATTAATTGAATCAAGAATTTTTATTCTCTATTTCAAGAACAAATCAGATTTACGAAAAGATTTTGAAAGTTCAATTCAGCCCTCTTGAACTCAGTCTAAACCTTATTTTACACCAATAATATGTATGATAATGGTAGTTGTTAAAATAAGTGTTTGGCCTAAGTTCAAGAGGGGGGGTGAATTGAACCCTTTTAACAATCTTTTCGCAAATTTGCTTTTCAATGTGAGAATACAAAATCTTTAAAGAAACTTAGAATGCAATCTGCAAAGGTTCAAACAATTTACAAATATGAAAACCAATCAAACAGAATCAGTGTACTGCAGACAAATATGAAATCTGGAAAACCAGTGTACTAAAAAACAGATCAGGAACAGACAGTGTACTGTTAAGCAGTTTTCTGGAAAGCAGTAAGTAGTTTAAAGAATTATGCAAGAGCTTTAAAGATTTAGATCAACTGCAAATTAATACAGACAAACTGATTCAGAATAGAAATCAGATTAAATTTGATACCAGAAAACGATTAGAAAGA
>Ga0209489_101945_pt1 | contig 42556 bp, 13 predicted proteins | sample SiratrowhiteBW_FD_187527 | JGI IMG/M metagenome (GOLD analysis project Ga0209489, IMG submission 187527) | Root nodule microbial communities of legume samples collected from California, USA - Siratro white BW (SPAdes) (version 2) | ecosystem: Host-associated > Plants > Roots > Nodule | place... | reverse complement strand
ATTTTGAAAAAAAAAAAAAAAGAAAAAACAGCTACATCTATCAATAAATTAAAATTTTAATCATATTTTTTAATTTAAGATATTAATATATATTATTATATTTTTATAAATAAATGAATGTTTTTTCTTTTCAGGATGTTGTATCATTTTTCTATTTAATTTTACTTCTCCATATACTACTGAAATTGTGATATCTTTCCTTACAAACATAAAATTACTCAGTCCCTAGTTATAGTTATTTTTGTTTTTTTATAAAAATAGTTTCAATTAAATGATGCATGGATTACTTTTTTAAAATATTTTTACTTAAATATTTAAAATAAATTATAAAACCTTTTCTTATTTTTTATTAGTGAATATAAATATTCACATATATTAAAGTCTCTTAACTACTTTAACTTTAAATGTGTAAAAATAATAGCTTAACAACAACTCAACTTTTATGCAAAAATAATATTTTAACAACAATTTAATATTTTTTGACAGTTTTTTATTCTCAATTAATTATATGAATGGTGTGAATTAGTTAGAAAGAGTATGTGTCTTTCTACTACAGAAAATATATATTATCTATAGTCCTTATATACTTCTAATATATCTCAAAAACCAAAAAAAAAAAATTAAATTATTTTTAAATAATATTACCAATATCAAATTTATCTTTATTATTAACGATTTTTAAGATTATCTTCTCATTATTTATTAATATAAAAATATGCATATTTATAATATTTAATAAAAATAAACAAGGAAAGTAAATTTAATGTTTCATAGAAATTTAAAATAATTTATGAAGAGGATCATCAATTTCTTCTATGTTATATTTATGTTAAAATTGAAAAAAGTAATTAATAACAGAAATATATTATTTATTTTTGTAGTTATTTTATTTTTACAATATTTTACTTTTTCTTTCGCTCTAGCTATTTTCAGTACACTATGTATATATTCTTTCACATCATTTCAATTTTTCTTTCTTATCATTCTCGTAATTTATAGAAAAACTTATAAAATACATAAATAGTAATTTTTTTTTAGTATTTAGGCTATACGTATTACAAGTAAAAGTTAAGGAAAAAATATCATTCTATAAATAAGGAAGGAATTTGGTGCAGAATCGTAATAAAACAATAAAATGTTAAATCAAAGTAAAACAATATTTGAAATACATTTATTCAAATAATATTAGTAACTTAAAACGAGTTAAGTAGAATTAAAAGATAAAAAATAATAATAAAAGTGAAAAAAAAAATGAGAGTCACATTTACAAAATTAACTTTTTTAAGCAAATATAAAAAAGACAATGAAAATGGAGATCGTTTAGGATAAGATTTTTAATATTTTATAATTGGATATAAACTTTAACTTACAAATCACTAACGTAAGTTTTAAACTATTTTTAAAATTTATTTCATAAAGTGATTTTAAAGTTTTTTTTTAGAAAGTTCACTTTTAAATATATATAGTCGAATAGTACAAGAATGTATATATAGTCCAATAATAGAAAGATGTATATTAAAAATCTTATATCAAGACAAACATTTCAATAATTTATAAATAAATAAAATCTTATATTTATAAGTGTTTGAAAACTTTATTTAAAAATTGGTTTTATGAAATTGTGCTAAACTTAGAGTTGACTCCTTAATAAATGCAGAAAATAAAATAGCAAGTTCTTTTTAAAGATACTTGATTATAATAATAAATAAATAAATATGTAAAATATTGATAGTAATTATCATAAATTATTTAACTTTATTTTTCTATTTTTTTTCCTTTTTACTTTCATTATTTCTTTCCAATTAAACAACCTATATTTGAACTTTTTTTTTACTCTTTCTCAGTTGTCCTTATTTTTTTTTTTCTCTCTTTTATCAAACGAAGCATTAAAGTTAAAGAATATAGACACTGATGTTTTATTTAATAAAGAGAAAAAAAAATCAGAAAAAAGTCAAAAGAATTGTTTGATTGAAAAAAATTTATATTTTTTATAGAGTTGTAATTATGTTTTTTTAATATTTACTTTCTTTCATTTAAGTTTAATCAAATCAATGATGTTTTAGATTATCTCTCTTAATAAATTATCTTACTATTTAATACAGTAGTATTTTTTTCATTCCTTTTTCTGTATTTTTTATTGTTGAGAACTGAATATGAAATTTAATAACTCTGATAACATATAGAGAGAGTTGATCCTGAAGAAACAGAAATAAAGTTTGTGATTTAATTTGATATTGTCCACTAGTTAATAGAAGGGATGGGCCTGAGAGTGAGGAGGATTTGGATAGATGAACTTTCGGTCTTCATTCACATGCAATGTTGCTTTCTATAATGGCAATGGCAGATTGTGTCTATAATCACCATCAGAGCTTCAACAGTAGAGAGCGCAGAATTTGGAGTGCTAACATTAAAAAAGGAATGTTGGAAAATAGCACCAACCAAGAGCTCAACAAAGCACGCCTGAATTCCCACAGATCTTTCTTTCTTTTCTCATGTCATTTCAAGAAATCCAACCTATTTGATCTGTGGAAAGTGGTTTGGGAGAATACAATATATTAATATAAATATCTGTGGGTCATTTCATTCATGTATTGGCATCAAGATTTTGAGATGAATGGACTATCATGGTACTCCTGAAATTTAAAGATTTAACACCATTTTCTTCCATTCTTTCTTCCACACCTCAACGTCTTTTCCAAAATCACCATGCAATTCTCAAGTGCATGTATGTTTTGTCCTTATTCAATACAGTGAATATTATAAAATATTTATAATTCAAAAGGTATAATAAAATACTTAGATTTCTAGTTTTAATAGTTTAATTTGCTTCTTTAATATATATTATAAGCATAATCATCAATTTAAATTTTACGAGTTTATTAAAAATATTAGTTAATATTTCACATTAGGTGTATATTTTATAGTTAGTAACTAAAATATTTGAATTGCCAAATTTTCTTTTATGTCTCCACCTATATTCACATTTATTACTGTGATTGAATCTGTTAGGGTGTATTTAGTAAAAAAATACCTTTTACATTATGCATAATTAAAATTAAATAATCCAAGTTATGTGAATTTAAAAAATAAAAACTTATTCAAATAATAACGTGATGTTAAAATTTAATTATCTCTATATAATTTCATAATAAAACATTCTATTCATATAATTTAGCTGTTTACTATGTTTAATTATCTTTAAATTGTTATAAAACTAAACTTTTTTTTGAAGTCTTTGTAATCATAATACTAATTAAAACCTAGTTTGGTTTAGGAAATGATTATAAGCCTCCTTCAAAATCATTTCAATGAGAACTGAACCATATACACATTATGTATGGTTTCATTTTCACATCTAATATTCAATTACAAATTGACATACTAGATTTGAACTCCTTTAGTTTGGATATTTTTTTTTTTATGTAGTTGTTGCAGTAGCATGCACACAGCATAGCACATGTGAAGCAGTAAATAGGATATAAAATAAATGGCCACGTATATATCCAATGGTTTATGTCGTGTTACTTTGTTTCTTATTCAAAATTCCATGAATTTGTTCTTGCATATCTAATTTGTGGACACCAATTTGAGACCTACAACCATGGTATGTAATCATGAAGTAGCAAGACAATAAAGATCCTGCATCAACAAATATCCTCTGGCGTGGAACCAATTTTCATAGTGTTTTGGACTCTTCCCAATACTGTTACAATTTAGTATTATTTTATCTTCTCCTTCTAAAAAATGTTAGGTCTAAGATTTCAATTCCACATATCCTGCATTATTCTTTTTTATTCTATTTCTACATAAAAAAAAGTTCTACATAATTAGTATTGGTCTGTGACCAAGAAAATAGCCAGTAGAGAAGCATTCTGGTGAAGACCAATTAATAATGGGCACATGATATGCTGTTCATCTCACTAGGGGACAAGTACTGGAACCCTCTCACTCTTTTTATATCCATGTCCTCTTTCCTTTTCTCATTTCTATATATGCGTGCCTTTAACTAGAATTTTTTCAACTCCAATCTTCTCTATATTTTTTTTAGATAACTACATTTCTACATTGTCATCTCCTGTGCTGATTCAGTGAATATATTCAGGAACAGCAAAAGAAAAATTTCCTTCCAAAAGTATAAAACTAATTTGATACCCTTAAACTTAATGAGGTTCAAAATATGTGCTTCATATTCTTTCTTTTTCTTTAACCTTACTACAAAGACTTCCTGATAGATAAACATCATAACTTTGCGTGTCTATCATGTTAACAAAAACATGCATTCCCTGTTTGTGACAAATATATATATTTCTTGATTTATTGATTAGGGTAGGTTTATGTATCATAAAAAAATGGAAGAGAATTGTGTTATTCTCTTTTTGTTGTGCTAAATCTAGCTTTGAGTATGCTATCGCTTAAGAAAGATTTCTGCTATGATTCTAAAAATGAAGAGGATTCAAGAAAATTAAAGACTTGCATTAATTAATCATCATGGGAACTACCAGGGCATAATACCTTGTTATTAATTCCCTTTAAAGAATTTCTTGGACGGATAATTTACGGTATTCTGTGTTCAGGTGTAGACGCTATCTGCATTATTTTGATAAAGATACGTCAATTAATTTAAAGGTTTTGGTTGAAAGATACATGCATCACTATACTATAAATTACAAAATTTTTGTGTGTTGTGATGTTATTCTAAACGAAAGCTTATGCATTTGTCACACTCATCCCTTTTGGAATCTATGTTATATTTCAAAAGTAAAAATGGCTCTTCCCATTAACAGGAATATATTCATATTTTGAAAGTGTGATAGGCATTTAAATTCGTACCACGATTGTGTCTGGAGTCTTAAAATTCTGAAAATAGTTTGTCATATCATATGAGAATCGAATCACGCATTTATAATGTTTTGAAGAGGTCCACTAGGCATGCATAACATACTCAAATTGATTTGCTGCCATCAAACAGTGGCCATTACAGGGAATATAATCATATTCCCAATAAGGTTATTCTTTTGGAATATATTGGACCAGGAAGTTTTATATTTTTACGCATCGACACAGACCCTTGCACTTACAAACCAAACCACTTCAAACAGAAGATAAAAGTGATTCCCAACACATCTAAAAAATCTAAACACTTGTCACCAATAATCCTAATCTGAATGATTTCAGAATGTCAATTTCTTCCTCTGTGGAAATTCTGTTGTTAAGAAGTTAATGCTAATGAGTGATTTGAAAGAATAATTTCTTACTAGCTAATGGATTATGCTATAGCTAGTAACAAAATAGTATATGTAAAAGTTGTCCACGTTTCAGAACAAAATTTTAGACTGTGAGAATTTGAAAGATAAGGAACCAAAATGTTAAAAGAACGTTGCATATAAAATAATTGAGAAGAATAATAGATTTAAATTTTTGAATTTTGTGAGAGCAGTTTGCTAGCACATTATATGACAAGTTTAATTCATATTCGGATAAATGAGATGGCTGAAGTTTAACTTCATTAAACATTTGAAGATGCACTACTTTTATTTCTTATCCAATAAAAAAATTATCCTCAATCCATAAAATTATGCTAATTTTAATCTCTTAAATAAAAGAATCTAACTTTCTTGATTTCTCTATCAATTCTTTAAATTAGCCCAATCGCATTACTTGCATTAAAGAAAAAAAAATACTTTAATGATGTTCGATCAAATTTTTAACTATAATTTAATAAAGAAAATCATGTAACTAGATAATCACTTACAATAAAGTGTCCTATTATTGTCAAGATGTTTTCTTCTTTCTTGAATGTCAAGCTATTATTCTTCTTTTTTACTTTCTTTTTTTATTAAAGGGTGTGTTCGCAAAAACATTTCGAAATAAATACATGATAATGAATATCTTATATTTTCATATTGTCACATATTTATAGTACTCCCAATAGTCTTTTACCTGTGTGGGTTTACATAGTGATCCTATTAACAACTAAATCTTAGGATTAATGACAAAATGACCCAGTAGCATAAGTGTTTTTTAGGAATTAGTCGTCACACTATTTATATATTAAGTTAATTATAAGGAATTAATATTAATAATATACTTTTTGGGTAATACAAGGTACATTCGACTCATTTTGTACATTAATTATAGGAGAAGCAATAAAAAAAATTATGTAATTACATTTAATATTATCCAAAAAAAATATTTGTAAATGACAATTAGTTATAAATTTACCCGTTATTAATTATAATTATACAGTAAAATCATTTTCAATCTTTATTATAACTACTTGTGGATAGTTTCTTATAGATGATTGAAAGTAAAAAGTTTGTTAAGGAATATAACTATACCATAAAGTAGAAAAAATACAAGATATCTAAAGAAATAAACAGTGACAACAACCATTCCCCATTATTAATTACTATAGATTATATAGACAAATTAATTATCCCACTTATGGATATATATTATCTATCTTCTTTAATTCTAAATTATCACAAAAAAATCAATTACTTTTTGTACATTGTGAGAGAGAGTGTGCGTGTGAAATTTTAAAATAAAGTGATTGAAACCAAATTATTGTTAGCTAGAGATCCATATCAATGCTCTACTATAGAGACCAAAATTAGAAGTTTACTCTAAATGATTGATTTTTGAAAACTTTACAACATAAAAAAAAAACAATTTAGAAAATATTAAGCTTTTAGGTGTATTAATCTTTCTATATTGCTTCATGATATGCTGGGCAAATTATAATTTTATTCTGAATTATAGAAATTTTGCAATATAAAAAGTAACCATGAATTTAAAATATTTAACTATTTATAAGTAATTTAAAATTTGAAACGTAAAGTAGAGTATTATTTTAGGTGCAAAATTTAACTTGCATGTTGCGTTTTAATAGTATTTATTGGATCATTTTATCCATAAACTCAACAATTTAAATTATTCAAATTACTTATGGTTTATTTATGGTCCTTTTTCACTTTAGATTTAAATCATCAATCATAGTTTATTTGGTTATGGAATTATATTTTCGATTTGAATCAATCCAATTTTTTACCTTTTTTTCTTATTATATCAGTATTCTATACTTATGAAAAATAAGCTTCCTACAAAGAAAGTGTACACGTTTTATTCTCTGAGGAATGAGAAATTTTCTATAAAAGGAATTATTATGTATTGATGAGTATGAAATTGGCGATTTGACCCATCTGAAATTTAAAAATCCTCTGGTAAGTGGAGTAGGTTCATTGGAATAGATGTTTTGTTTGTAATGCAATTTTTGTGTTTCGTTTTGCTTAAAGTATGCAATTGATTAGGCGTAAACATAACTCGAGTTGGGTCGGACTCGGTATAATCTAAACTTAATACTTCAAAATTTATACTTAACTATTAATTTATTGAGTTAATTGAATATGGGTTATTTGAGTTCTGAATTAATTTGAGAGGATTATTTGGGTTTGGTTTATATTAAGTTAAATACAAAAAAGAATTATTCTAGTTTTAAATGAAAAAAAAAATTAATGTTTGATTTTAAAAATTATTTTTATAACGGATGACTTTATATTTTTTTCTTATTAAATTTTAAAAAATAACCATACCAAAATAAAATTTAAAATGTATTTACAAATTGATAAAAGTTAAAACTTCATTTTTAAATCAGGTTAAATATCCACAAAATTATAATTTGTTACGAGTGACAATAATTATAATTATTTCTAATGAAACATTGATTAAGAAAGAAATTGTTATGTGACATTAATTATTCCATAACCTAAATTATGTGTTGTTTAAATTATTATAATATTGAAAAGAAAATTTTATCCTAATCATTAGTTATAACTTTTAACTTTATAATAAATATTTGATATAATATAATTTTCGTTTTAAACATCCCCATTATTATTCATTTTTCTACTATCATTCGCAGACGCAAATCAAACCAACCGTATGTCCCATTTTTTTTTTCTCAGGCCTGCAATGGTGTAATTTCATCTGCATTATTTTCTGGTGCAATCATTAATATGCTTTCTTCCATCTTCTATAATATAAGTGATATGGTTGCACCTCCCGACAATCAATCACAGATATTGTTCAACCGTAAAACAGAAAATTCTCACTATCAATTCAAAATGTGTATACAGAACCACTAAAAATAGCAGAATGCATAAAAGGACTTACACATGTGAAGACTTCGTGTTTTTTAAAAAACAAAAATTAAAATCATTCACATACATAGAATCTTCTATTTTAAAAAAGAAAATATATATGTATTTGTAAACATTAACATTTTTGCAACAACTATTTAATAAAAAATAAATAAAGTCATCATCTGTGGACAACATGATGAAATAGCTTTATTTTTCAAATATATCCGTATCCTTAATTTTATTAAAAGAAAATTATTACACTCAAAACCCTATATCAAACTCTTGAGCATTAAATGTGGATGAATTTATGTTTCCCCTCAGCTCTCTCCCTTGAACACAGCACATGTTCAGAAAAATAAATGAAGGGGTAACCAGGTAATGTAACTAGAAGCACAGAAAAATCTAAACCTTATATATTCTCCATTATACTAAGATTTTTTCTAAACAAATAAATCTTGGAACAAAGAGGTTAACACCACAAAGAAAATGAACAATGACCACTCTATTTTTGCTTATAATGCAATATGATAACAAGCATGTGTACTGTGATTACCTAGTTCTTCGATCAAGACTGTTAATTTTTTATTTTTTTTTCATTAATTAAAGCGTGCAATCCTCTTATACAAATCTCTCAAGAGCAAAACAAAACACCATACACACACCTGATTGAAGTACATGCATATCTTGAACATGAACCTGTTATCATTTCTACAGTATTATATATATTGATTTTTCATGTCTGGCTCCATTGAAGAAACTTGTCGTCCTCGTGCATGCATGTGTATTTTGCAGTACGATATAGTTTTTAACTAAGACAGAAATGAAATGATTGCATCCAATAGCTAGAGACTTGCTTGCGGCTAATTTCAGCAAATGGGTTGCATACAAAGAATGTTCATTTATAGCAAAAAGCTTGTCGTGGCATGCACCATGTATTGAAAGCTGATGGGGACTGTTCTATGCACCAGTCACTATATACGCCAATTAATAATAACCCAAAGTTTTGGAGCTCTTCTTTCGAAGAAATTAACAACACATGAATGTATGTAATATATTCATATGAGTCTATATAAGGCAGGGATAAGTCTGGTGAGAAATATGGAGATAGGGATTGTAGCATTAGATTAGACAGATACTCAAGTGTTGAGTTGAGAAAGAGACCTCACAGTTCTGACCACATAATTGGAACAAAGAGCCAAAAGGGTTTTGAAGTTTCTCGAGTAGTTGAGTTGAACTTATGACATGTTGCAGAGTAGACTCTTGAGGACACCCCCACTAACTCTTAAATAATAATTTAAGACATTCACGTTCAGATATATGCATTCGTTGCACCAAAAGGAAAATATCTACTTTCAAACTCAGCAAGGGGAATCATGTATTGCTTCTCCTTATCATGCTTTTCCACTTATATATGCTGCATATGTATCTATCTGTTATATGTTCCCCAACCAGAAATAGCTACAACCTAATTAGTTTTTATGAAATCTTACACATTGGTTTTGTTAAGAGATATGTCTCTAGAATTTGGCATTAAATTTGTTAAAAATTAGTACCAACATAAGTTTTGTTATATTAATTTGACACTTAAACCTGATTTCCATGTGCTAACATTTGCATTATTTTATTTGAGTTATTGAAAAATAATATCTTTGTATTTTTTATAATCCATATAGTATATGGCAAGAAGATCAGGAATAAGGTTTTGTATTTTTTATTATATTATGAGGGTTAAAATTTATAAACATTCACTTAAATATTTAATTACAAGAATATCTATGGACAGACAATTATTGTAATATTCTTAACTACTTTATTTCAGTAACTTATATTTTGAGTATTTTATCTATTTTTTCTATTTTTGCATTTTATTTGCTTCAACTATTTTACTTTCAATACTTTATTTAATATATTTATGGTTTTTTAGTGCACAAATTTTAATTCTAAAATCACTTATTATGATTTCTCAATTATATGTCTAAAAATATTTATTATATATTGGATATTGATTCGTCAAACATTCCAGTATTATGATAAGATGTTAGACACATTTGATATATTAAAATCTATTTCTACTGCTTTAACATATATAATATACTTTCATTGAATTCAACTTCCAAGAATCGCAAAACTTGTATTCCAAATCTTAAAGCAACTTATTGGATAGATTTAAAAATGATATCAACGGCATCAAATGAAAATACAAAACTATATATACATATATGAAAATTGATTTAATAAAAGAAATATGTGTTGCGGGTTGTAAAATGTTAAAAGGAAGAAAGTTATGAAACACTGAGAAAAGTAGATCTCATAATAGTTAATCAAATGATATTTTAGTGAGGCATGTTCTCTCCTTTTCTGGGTATGCTCATTTTTGTATTTTTGTATTCTCACCCTCTCTAAGAACCACTTTCCTGCTCTATCAAATTATCCTCTCTTTTTTTTCTTAAAAATGTCATTTCTAATTTTTTTTAGTTAAGTTGTGCATATCCATTTAAAGAAACTCCTGTGAACTAAATTGATTGCATTGTAAACATCCTCTCCATACGATAAGAGTGACCTTTGTTTGATAGTGTTTTCAATCTTTGAAATCTGGAATAATTTTAATTTTTGGTCTTCAAATTTAAAACAGTGTTTTTGATCTTTGAAGTTGAAAAAAAAAGGTTTCATTACAATGTGATAAACACTAAAACTGAGGAATTAAAATATGTATAAACTTTAGATTCTAAATCCCAAAACTTAAAATCAAAACCCTTAAAAACTTATTTAAATCTTTCAAATTTAGTGTTTAAGAACTAAAATTATATTTTCAATTTTGAGAAACTAAAAAATTGTTTTTTTTTTATTTGAAGAACCAAAAAATTAATTATCTCAAAATTGAGGGACTAAAATCACAAATATTTCTTTTACCAATTTTTACGTTTCTAATGACACATTCTTCCATCAGCACGGTGCATTAGGAAAATGAAACTTAAATGGGCTTAGTACACAATTTCAAGGGTTGTTACTTTTTCAATCCAACTTTTAATTTAATACCGACTATGTTATATTTATATATTGAATGAGAACATAGGAACAAGACAGAAAATACACTTTTATCTTTGGTATTAACGCCAAATAGTCAAAATTCTTATTAGTATGACTTAAAAACTAAAACAGGTACATTAGCATGAGTAAATAATAGGATACATATTTATTTACTCTAAGTAATATATAAGAAATTAATATTTTTATAATTGTATTTTTATAACTAAAATTCATAATAAATAAATACTTTAGATTTTAAATTTTATTTTCACTTTATGATAACTAATTTATATTTTGATAAAAAAAAAATATTTAACCATTAATATTTTATTTTAAAACATGTAAATTGAATTTAAGAAAAGGGGAAAAAACATATTAAGAGATAAGAAGTTTTAAAGATCCCAAAATATTCTAAATGAATACATAAATACAAATATTTTTTGAATAATGACTCCTGTATTTTCATTGATATAATAAGTATAATTCATAGATTGATACGTACAAAGGAAATGTACTTTGTATGCCTCTGTTATAATGATATGTTAAACTTAAAAATTACTTGAATATAATTAAGCCACAGTTTTCGTTCCTCATATTAGGAGATAATAAATTTAAATGGAAAACATGACAATATTTTAAGTTCTTAAAGGACCTACAAGACTATCAAAATTTCTAGAACACTATTTGAATAACACCTATAACTTCAAAGGACAAACAGGGTTCAATCAACCAAAAAAGAAGTTGCAGATTAATGATTTTTAACTTAACAATAAACTAGGGTAGCTAGGAAATCCAGGTATAGTTGCTTGGAATTATTAGGCCTTGGGCCTTGGCCTTTTTCTTTTTTTCTGTTTCGAGAAGCAGTGACATCTGGATCAAAGTTATGGTCCAGAACGCGTACATCAAACCGATGACTGAGTCTTCCTGCACCTCAATAGTGACTTCCTGCACCTCCATAATTTTAACATATTTACATTTTAGCTTTGAAAAAAAGATGAAAATAGTCTTCATTAATGATACGATTATTTTATTTTTTTTCACTTTGCAGGTTACACAAACCACAATACAATTAAAAAATAAATACATTGCGGATTGTGCAACCTGCAATACAATTTTTTTTAAATATATTGTGGGTTGTACAACCCGCAATACAATACAAAACAATTTATAAATACATTGTTATTGCGGTTTGTACAATCCGCAATGCATTTTAAAAAAAATTATTGTGGGTTATACAACCCGTAATGTATTTAAAAAAAATTGTGTTGCGGGTTGTAGAACCCGCAATGTAAAAGGTGTAGAAAAAATAATTGCGAGTTGTACAACCCGCAATACAAAAAAAATTTAAATGCATTGCGGCGCAATAAAAAAAATTTAAATGCATTGCGACGTAATAAAAAAAATTTAAATACATTGCGGGTTGTATAACCTGCAAATAAAAAATAATAATGGAGGTGTAGGAAGAATCACTCCAAACCGATCCAATAAATATGTATTGGGCCATAACTTTTTATGATCTGTTAATATTGGGCCGTATTGTTTATCATCAATGTGCCCTCCAATTGAGCGATTGAGCCGAACCAATGGAAGGCTACTTCCGTAGTTTCTCTTGCACTCTTATACTCATGAAAATATCAAAACTCAATTCTGGAATATTGATATGGTGTAAATTGGATTGACCCAATTGATTTTGCGGCTGAACAAATGAACTAATCGAGTTGGATTAGCTCAAGTATATTAAATATTTTATCGTGGAAACTATGAAGTACTACGCTGCTTGCGTTGTCAATATACAATGGGCAATAATCAAATTAAATACCCTTCACTTAGCTTAATGTTGTCTTATGATCGGCTGTTTTCTTTTAAACAAAAACGTTGACCACATAGTTGTTCTACGTAGCAAAAATAAAGCTTACATGTTGTCTTTCATTATTATTTTGGTTTTATATTAATGATAACAACAAAGACAGGAAGAATAAAGTATGGTATTTATATGATTTTGAAGATAAATATAGCAACCACATTTTATTCGGATGGTAAAGGAAAAAAATAATATATATATATATATATTGACAAATCTTGTACTAATATGTTTATATTATAGGTGACAAAAAAAATATTTGAAGATTGAAGATAGATAAATAATGTTTTCATATTACTTAAAAGCGATATTCGGACAATAGCTTGTCGTCCTCAGTTGGGAAGGCGTCGTCCTATACTGGTTCTCGTTTGCCCACATTCAAAGGGCACAAATTCCTATGTTCGTGTTTACATCAATTCTATAATTGATTATTTGTCTCAACATCTCCTCATAATATTTTACTGGATGGATGAGAACTGGTCTAGGACGACACCTTCGCAACTGAGGACGACAACAACCTGTCGTCCTTAGACAATACATATACGGTTTAGAACGAGATCAAACACTCTAAAGATTAACCTCAAATGAAGTACTGACATATCAACTGTTTTGTCAGTCTGACAGTAATGATTCAAATCTTAACAAATATTATGTCAGTCTGACAGTAATAATTTAAATCTGAACAAGATCATTCAGTCATGTTAAGTCATATTAATGATGTGATATTTTTTCACTCTATAAATAAAACCTTCAACTTAATAGAAAAGATAACTTTTTATACTAATTTTATAACTATCACTCATATACTTACTTTGACATCAAAGACTCTTTTGAAGAGACTTTTTTCCGTCTTAAATCTACTCGACATGAGCATTCACGAGTCCCAAAAACCTCTTAAATTCTATAAAAATAATAAATAAATCTAAAATCTTTATTACCCATTATTGTGATCTAATTTTAGCTAGAAAGTTCTTTTTTATAAAGGTTAAACTGTCTCAACTTACTAAATCACATGTTACTCACTCAAAAAGTTATTTAGTTAAATTAACTTTTTTTTTTGGCAAATCAATAAATAGTTGACTTAGTTGAACCTTCTGCATATTGGTAAAATAGACAAAGTTGACCCACCTAATTAAAATAAAAATCAAATATAATTTTATTTGATGACATTATATTAAAGCAATTAAATATTTATTACAACATAAATAAAATAATAGAAGAATATTTAAGGGAAATAATAGAAATCAGTCCGATCATGAACTTGAAAACAAAACACTTTTTTGTTTATTTCTAAAACCATTTGATTTTTAAAATGAAACATGCAAAATTGTAAACTTGTACATATTTTAAGGACTTTTTGAAGTTTGAATTTAGATAAAATTACTAGTTATAAACAACTTTGTAATATTTTGAATTTTTCCTTTTTATGTAAATAAAAGAGTTCTAAAAAAACTAAAAAATGTTATACAAAATTTTAATTTATATATTTTTTAATGATTGTCTTATGATTTTGCACGAAAATAGAATAACTTTTTTCAAATTTATCAAAATAAATATTTTTTATGAAGTTATAAAAATGAGTAAGTGGGTTGAAAAAACACAACTTCAAAATATAAAAAATCCTGTTTTCAAAACACACATGACTTTTATTAATAAAAAGTCTTATTTGATTATACTACTTGTTATATATTTCATATTTTATTATATAAAAAGGCTGTGTTCTGCTATCAGTGTCCCTGTCAGTTTCATCTGAGGCTAAATCATTATTTCCATTATCTTCTAAAGAGTTTGGATGATTGAAATAAGGGTGTGTTTGGATTGACACAAAATTTGCAGCAGAAGGAAAAGAATGGTATCCATATGTGGAAAATCCAGAGACATTGGCAAAGAGCTGATTCAGGATGTGAGAAATGTCTTGTGAAGAAACCTCAGATGCCATTAGCTTCTACTTTAATCTTCTTAAGAACAACTTCTCATATTTCCACAACTAGGTGGAACTTACAATTCTATCTGTGTACTCCATTTCTTCAACTTAATATTTTTTTAATTGGCAGCTATTATCACCCTATTTTGATGAATAAACTTTCAATATTAATAAGATTTTTCTACCAACGTTTACTCAAAATAAGAACATTTCACACAAAAATAGTTTTTAAAATCTAAAATTTGGAATAACTCTGTCATGTTTTGATTTTCCACTTTCAAATCTCCAACAGCGAATGTTCTTCTTCAGCTTCCACATCATTTTTCCCACTCTCAATATTTTAAAAATTATAAAATATTTAAAATCTCAAAATACGAACGCACCCTCAATTTCCAAAATTATACAAAACCAAGCACTAAAAAATTATTATAATATATAGACGTCGTGTTTTCTTGGATGAACATTTTTCTGAAAAATGGCGAGTCAAAAGTGTCAGGCCATGGCAATAATATTTGAGGAATCAATCTCGCAATAGTAGTTATCAAGACAGAATATGAGTTGACAAATGTGGTATATAAAAACAAAATAAGAGAAAAAGAATGTAAATAATGATGCAAAGTTTGGTGAAGGTTGTGTGGTGAATTGGCATAGCACAGCTATGTTGTTATATAGTAGTATTTACATGGAAGGATGAAATTCATAGTATGGTATTACACGTGGCGAAGGATGAAGTGGCTTTGGATGAGTGAAAAGAAAAAAGGAAAAGAAAAAGCGTGATGTATTGAAGAATGAGTAGTGAGATGCTAGAAAATGTCGAGAATCTCGAGGATTGAGCGATTGCAGAGGGGACAAGAGCCTCGATTAAGCCACAGTTCCCTGGAACACACCCTGCAAAAAGTGTGACCACATGGGATGAAGGCCGCGCCTTTCTTCCTTCCCATGCACACGCAGCACACCGAATCATTTCCCACAACACCACACTTCTCCTCCTCCTTTTCCTTCTCCACCGCCGCCGACTCCCCTCCTTCGCTCTCCTCCAGCAGCCTCATCAAGGACACCCTCCACGGCGTCCCCGGCGCCCTCGCCGCCTCCTCCTGCGGCCCCCGGATTTGCCGCTCGGCCGCAAGCGCCGCCGCCAGGTTCATACCCGACCCTTGACCCGGATCCACGCAGTCCACACCCGACCCTTGACCCGGATCCGTTTCCCGCTGGTTCGCTTGCTGCTGCTGGTGCTGTTCTCCGTCGTGGCTGAAACTTAACGAGTCAGAACGAAACCCCCACGTGGCCCCACAACAACCGATGCCTATGAATCCGAAGCGTTCCTTGAAGGTTCTTCTTCTTGGGGCCCCGGCATCTACACCGTCCATCTGATCCCTCAACAACCCCAGAATGGTCCTGGGCTCCCTCTGTAGTGATTCCTGCAAGACGACGCCGAGTTGACTCATAGCTTGCGTGAGTGAGAGAGAAGGGTTAAGAGGAGGAATAATACATTTGAAGAAGAGAGGTTAGGACCACAGAGATCTCGTAAATTGGAGAGAGCCAAAGGAGAGCCAAAGGAGAGCCAAAGAAACAGGGGCGAAGCAGAGAGAAAGAGTTGAATTGGGAATTGGAATAGTTGCCAAATGTAATGCGTGGTTTAATTAATAGTGTGTGAAATGAAATGAAGTAAGCAAGGACAAAATAGAAGCAGCAAGAGAAGGAACGTGCTTCCCTTTACAGAGTGTGACCCTCCTTTATACTCTCCAGTTTCAGTAACCCTGTCACCGTGTCACGCAATAATTCTCTTTTTTTCTTTTTCCTTTTAATTTTTCTCAAGATACTTCACTTTGTTAGACTTTCTTAGACTCTTCACAATGCATTTCTCTTAGCAATTTCCTTTTAATGATAAATACTATATTTTACTTATTTTTATATAATACATTACATTTTTACATTTTTGCATCATATCATATGAATAATCTTATTTACCCTTATTTGTTCTTAGTTCATTTTTCAAGTTATGTACAGTGTGTATACCACTTCTAATTTATTTGAACACACGTTGCTTTTCCCTTGGCCCAACTTGCGATTAGTCAAAAGCCGTTAAAGCCGGCGATATAAGTTGAATATTACCCGTTTTTTTTTAATATTAGTCTTTAACTAAAATTAAAGTTTCATCTAAATATCACGTGACAAATATGGACATTCAAAAGTTACTATTAATTGCTGAAGTAAAACTTTAATTCCAATTAAAAATTATACTGAATGCAATATATATATACTTTATTACGTAACTTAGGTCTTTTAATTTTTCAAAAATAATTAATATTTCTCTGTAAATTAAGTAATTTTGATCTTATTGGTAACTTCTTAAAACGTACTAACTGCACCCCCTAAATTTCAACTAAAGTAAAATAATTTCTCAATCTCTTAAGTTAATTACCCGTATCTTAAATTAATCATGAAATCATGATAAATTTGGATGAAAATAATAACTTAAAGAACAAAAAAGTTCAAGTTAATTAAAAAAATATTTTAATTGCTTCATAAAGTTTTGTTAAACTAGCGTTACACGCAATACAAATTCATGAATCCATCATAATTAAGGCTAGTCAATGAAAAATATAGTGTTTTTAATAATTGATTCATCAAATGAAGTTACAATTTGAGACATGAAGGATTGAACTCTCAGTAATCTGTAACCATCCGAATACAGAAAGATGGAAACATTGTAATGTTCTAAACGATTACTACATACTTTAGAGAAGCAAAATATAACTGAAATTGTTTATTCCTATCCAATCTGGGGGATCCGTAACTGCACCAAATGTCACCTAAACCAATATTAGGTTTGAAGATGCTACCAGGCCTGCTCACCCTCATTAATTAGTTGCACCAATGTCACAACTTAAGCCATAAAATATACCCTACATGCATATAAAATTAAAATATTCCACCCATCTCTCTCAGTTAAGTATAGTTTATCCCAATAAACTATACACTTTACACAATTTAAAAAATATTAAATAATATAATTAAAAAAATGTTTGATTGAGATTAGATTTTAATAATTTTTCTAATTTTTTTATAAAAATAACTTGGGTAAATTATTATTAAAATGAAGAAAAAAAATTTATATTTTGGAAATATTTTTAACATAAATACAAATTTAGAATTATTATTAAATTTCATTAGGTTACTAACATGTTAGTGTATCCATTGCATTGAATAAATGTTTAATTCATTTAATTAAAAACTATAAGTAAATAATATGTGTATATATAGACTATATTGATACTAAATTATTAAAATGCATAGTAAATTATATTTCGTGTTTATGATCAATAATTCAAATCGTAGGTATAGTCATTTTAAAGTGTTCAATTATGGTAGTATGAGATGACTGATGTTGATAACATATTGAGAATGTTTAACCAAAAATGTAAAACAAGCCAGAGTCTCATCCTTTAAATCATGTATTCTAATTTATAATATTAAAAAAATATTATTTTTCCAGTTTCATTCCTAACATTTAAAAATTTAATAATAAATTAAATATTACATATATCGTCATACCACTTTCATAAAATATCGAGAAAAATAACATAAAAAAATGAACTTGATTTTAGAAAAAAAAAAATATAAAAATTACTCTATCAACCCATCAAATATAACAATATTTTAACTCTTTGACACCTTTTTATCTCCATGCGAAGTTCTCAATTCATTTATTCCCATTCTGGCTTTTGTTGATAAGTTTGTGACCACTTGTTGGGGAATCTGCATAAATTCATTCTCCCAGTAATGTAAACTTTAGGGATGATTTAGCTTGAAAACTGTTTTTTATTTTCTTCTTATTCTTTTAATTTTAAAAATATCCTTTTATTTAAAAAGTCTGTACATAAAATAGTAAACTAAGATGCAATTGGATGTGCAAGACTTAATCCGTTGAGCCACTTAACCATAAAATAACTAATCATACATAAAGCCAGCTTGTTGGAGCAGAAAGCTTTATGCATCACCAATTTTGAAGATAGGATGAACTATGAATAACAAAATAAGGTGACTTATGGAAGCGAAGTGAAGAGAGAAAAAAAGTAACAAAGAGAAGTGTGGTTTGGTGTGTGTGGGACTAGTACCTCCCGGTCACAGCAATTATTTTCTGAAGATTCTGCTCAGAATTCAGAGACCAAAATTAAAGTAGCCATGTTATGGTCATCATCATCATAATCATCCTCCGTGATTAAAGCAATATTTAATTTCTTAAAATTTTACAATAAAAACTATTGGAGAAGATTAAGGGTTTTGAAAATGGATTTAAATAATAGAATGATTGTTAATTTGAATGATGATAAGATTGTATATTCCTCTGATGCAATTTTAATCAATGATTGGGGTTGGTTAGTAAATGGAGTCCAACCAATCAATCCATACCTGGACGCCCTTTGACTCTTCAAAAACAAATCTTCTGCCTCCAAGCATCTAAGGACGGTAATAATATTCTTTTTCTTTCGTATTTTAATATTAGTATACCATCGATATTAAATATATGTTTACCTTTTTCCGAAAAAAAGTAAGAGGCATACTTAGATATACCTTTAAAGAGTTTTTCTATTTTGAAGGAGCGAAATCTGCAATAAACAATGGGAAAGTGATAAAATAACGATATATATATATATAAAGTGGTGTTGAAAAAAAAAATAGTAAGAATAACGTCATTAACAATAGTTGTAAGAATAATAGTTAAGAAAAAAAAAACACATTTAAAAGAACGAGGTATAAATTACACCATACATTCGTTAAAAGGAATCAATGTAAATGATGAATACAATTTTATTTATAATTACAGATATAAATTTTATAATTGTGTCCCACACGATGTTGAACATATGATAATAGTTAATAGCAATATATACCATAATAATATTGGTGATAGTTATTATACTGATTGTAATAACAATAACAATAAAAATGAAAATAATAATAATAATAAAAATGAAAATAATAATAATAACAGTGACGACAATATATCTAAAAACGATAGTTATTAAGATAAGATGACATAATAATAATAGTCATGATAACAAAATATGATAATAAAAACAAATTTGATGAAAGTGGTATTAATTATCTAATAAGAAAAAAGTGTTAAGAGCTAATATAACAATATCAATTTAGTGGTGGTATTAAACTGAGACACAAAGACGATATGAAAAAAAAAGTTTGTAAAAATAATAACTTCAAAAATAATTATAAAAGTAGTGATGAAAGGAAACAAAATCATGTTGACAGTAATAATAATAATAATTATAATAAAGATGGAGTGATACACAATACAAACAGTTTTAGTATGTTATCTTCTAATCTAACTCACCTTGAATTAACAAACCTTAAATAAGAAATATGTTTTATTTGATTGATAGGATATACATATTAAAGATAAGTAAATCACAATATGTCAATATATCAAACAATTAATTATACTATCTTATTTTAGTATGTCCCGATTACCAAACAAATTCGAAAGGAATGGATATATAATTTTGAAGCATTCATTACTTAGAAATGGATTTTAATATGTTAAATAAACAATTAAGATTTCTTATCACAGTATTAAATATTTTCTTGCAGATATCATGATAGTAATATCAAGTAAAGAAGTATTTAGATATAAGAGAATACTTTTTAGAACTAAAATTTTGAACTGTGACAATTTAAGAAATTATTTCTTGTAGTCGATGTTACTAACTTTGAAACACAGAGGCAATAGTTTTCTTTCTTCTCAGGTTGTTCTCTGACGTAAGGGAGAGGGTTGAACAAATTACAAACACTTAAGGCACCAAGCCCAAAAGGAAGGGAATTAGAAAAATGCCCAAAGACAAACCTACTTCGGCCCAAAATCTAGTTTGGAGGAAGAATTTCACTGTGATCCACCTTGACTGAAAATTAAAGAAGGCAAACAAACAAATAACTGCTAAAGAGCTTGTTTCCAACAAATGGAAATGTGTTTCAAAGAAACTGATCAAGTGAAATTCCAACTTTTATATACTTTGTTTGAAAAAAAAAATCGATCTATTTGTTGGTACTATGTTTTAGAACATGGATCAATTTTTGTTTTCTAAACAAAACAGTCACTAATTGGAAAGAACCAAATTGACCCAAAAATAAAACATCAAGGGCAAAAATGAAGATTCGGATGGAATATTATTATGTTAAGAAATGTTATAAAGGATGAAAAGTGTAATTAAACTTCTTGAACAATTATAACGAAGATTCTCACGGAATATATGTTATGTACAGTTTGGATAAAATAAATAACTAAGTTTTTAGGCATGGTGATTTCATATGTAGTAACAAGAAAAAAGATAATAGGTGTAAGTTATATCACCCCTTGGACATAAAATTCTTATTATTTTTTTTTTCTTCAAATATAGCCAAAAGAAAAATGGAGTTCAGCAAAATTTCTTTTCTATAAAATGTTAACACGTGTCCTGGGAGAGTTCACTTTGTAGATATATCACTTAAAAAATGTTTGTAACACTCTGTCTAATATTTTATCGATTGAAATTATTTAAAATTACATTTTTCAATGAGTTATACTTTACATGATGACTTCTTCTAAGTTAGAGATGAGACTTATGAGAATTTATACTCTGACTATATGTATAAGATTTTGTTTCTTTCTTTTTATAAGACTCTTTGTATATGAATAGTATTTTTTTTTTCTCTAAAATACTCTTAATTCCCTGACATATTTTTAATAAAAAAATTAATAAATATTTTAATTGAATGACATAAAATTCCGTTTATAAGTATTCAAGGACATCATAACTTCACTTAGGTACTTTAACTCTAGATTAGGATAGTAATTAAATTACTTCGAATTTATTGTTTTAATTAAGTTAATTATTTTTCTGAAACAAATGAATTAGTTGAAAGAATCTTATAAATAAAAATGAAAATACTTTTATTAAGTTTTAAATAATATAACATAAAGTGTTAAAAAATCTGAAAAATAATGGTCTTAGCTTTATTTATTGATTATGAATGTATGGATGATACCGCATAAACAGGTGCACAACATAGTGTGTAAATAAGGGACAAGAAATACAAAATAAAATGAAAAAGGAGAACGTGACAAATGTCGAAATTCTGAAGAGAAAACAGAAACCTATGTTTAAGCTCGAAAAACAACAAAGAAGTGGAAGATTCTAGAGTTGTTACGATGTCCTTTTTCACATTCATTCACATGATGAGAAAACGATATCTTAACGAGTGGCTCACACTTTCAATTTTCTCTTGGCAAATTCAAAGCCTCAAAGCATGTTCCTAACCCAAATATCAGCCCCATCTGACATGACAGTTAAAACGTGCTACGGCATCTAAAAGATTCTATTATATCACACGTCTCTTCTATTTCATGGCCCTCCTCTAAACTTCAAACAAAACTAAATAATTATATCATATACTTCAACTATAGTGTACAAGATAATTATTGAAATATGAATATATTAATATAAGTATCAACTATTTCAGAATTTGTAGATGGTTATTTTACCTTTTAAGTAAGAGTGATAAACAAATATGGATTTTATATATTAATATTTTAAAGACGAAAAGAATTTCAAATCTTGCTTTGTAAAATCCCACGAGCATTTATTTATTTTTTAAATTGTAAATAAGAATCTTACGATGCTGTAAAAAATATATTAAAACAGTATAATTTTAGGTTCACTCATTATAACTAATATCCTTAAGTATGGCCTAATTTCATTAAGTTTTTATTTTAATTAATTAGATTATTCATTTTACGTATATTAATTTTTTTATTAAGAATAATAGTAATTATCAAAATAACAAAATTATGTTCACATTTAAATGAATTTATGAATGTTTTTATAATCAAACTTTATTTATAAAAAGACAAATTAATCATGTGACCAGTTTAACCCAAATAAACAATTTAATTATTTTCAAACATAGAGTTATATGAAGTCATGTTTTTTTTTTAAAAAAAAAAAAAAAAAATTAAATAAAATCATTTTTTTTTTTTAAAAAAAAAAAAAAAAAACTAGACACACATGTCCTTATATTATAAATCATAATATAGTGAAGCAATTATGTTTTCACCCGCCCCTCCCCTGAATAATAATTTTCATTAATTTACATCTTTCATTTTAAAGCATATTTCATAAGTAGTTTATTTAATTTTCTCATTTAAATCTTTATTATATGCTTAATCTTCATAACAATGTATCCCTCTGAATTTATTATTTTTACTTTTATGATTAAATTAACCTTTAATATTTCTGAAAGATGGCAACATTTTAAATGAATTTTATGTACAATATAATCACTGTTATTAATCTAAATATAATCTATAAATTTAAAATTTTTTATTTAGTATAAACTTAATTACTAATTTTTTCGTATTAAAAATATTTATGATGTATTTAAATTGGGATAAGATTGCGTATTGTTTTGGAAAATATAATATCACATTATTATTAAATTTTATATTTATTGTTCTTTTAATATAAGAGTTTTATAAGGTATTATTAAATGATGTGATATTTATATTTATTATTGCGAAATATTTATCTCAATTGAATATAAAAAGGCAATTTGTAATATAATGATAAATTGAAGGACAATAATGTCTTCTGACCAAGAAAACGCCACCCTCTTTTCATTTTTACAGCGTTGTCAACCTTAGGAACAATCAATTCTGAAGTCTCACTTGTCCTTATAAATCTCACCTCTTGGCTTTTCTGCTCTGTTCTATTCTCTTCTCTCAACAATGGCGTCTCTCTCGCACCTAAACAAACTCCTATGCGTTCCACCGCTCAATTCTTCAGCCTCTGTTGCGCCACCACGCTCGCTCGGGATTTGGACCAAGCCCGTCGGAAGGCCCAGGATGGCCGCGGAATTCGCGACTTCAGCGTGGCGTGTCCGAGCGGTGACGAGCGATGACGAATGGGGCCCGGAGAAGGAGGAGTCGTACGGCGGTGGCGTGGCGGTGGAGGAGAAAGTGGCGGAGCTGGAGCCGGAGACAGAGAAGCTGAAGAAGGCTTTGGTGGGTTCGTTCTACGGCACGGATCGTGGACTGAAGGCAACGAGCGAAACGAGAGCGGAGATCGTGGAACTGATCACTCAGCTTGAGGCCAAGAACCCTACCCCTGCTCCAACCGACGCCTTGACTCTCCTCAACGGAAAATGGATTCTCGCGTAAGCCATCTTCTTCAACCAATTGCCCTAAACCAACTTCATATATAACATGTAGACTTAAGCCTTCTTAATACACCTTTTTATTTTTTTTAATTTCAAAATTACCTTCGGATCGAATGCAACAGGATTGGGTTTTCGTTACCTACTCCGGTTTTTTAGTCAATTTTGTCTCCCCAATCTTTGTGTCACGCCTTTTGCTCAATTGGATATTTTGTTGTCACAATATATTTTAAGGCTTTTATTCTTTTCTATGGCTGAAAGCACCTTCATTTCGAAGTTAATATATCTCTTGTGTCGCTTGTTATCAGTCTTCCACTAGCAACATGTTTTATGTTCCTATAAACATAATTGATATGTCTTAGTTCCTTCAAACTATGGTAATTTTTGTTTTTCCAATGATTTCTGCTTTTTGGTACATGTTTTACGTTAGAGGTTTTTTGTTTTAGTGTTTACTGTGATGGTGGGTGCTAAACAAAGTGATGAAAAATACTGTAGGAATCAAAAATTAAAAAATAGTTGCACGGGAACTGAAAACAATAACCGTTAATATTTACAGGGACGAAAAGTATATTTGAAGTTTTTTAGTTTTCTTTTGTGGATTGTGTTCTTTCCCCAATATGTGTAGATCGAAGGTAGAGATTGTGAACTCTGAACTATGGGTGGACTTGTGGTTCTGGCAGGTATACATCCTTTGCTGGTTTATTTCCGCTGTTGTCAAGTGGAACACTTCCATTGGTCAAGGTAGAGGAAATATCTCAGACTATTGACTCTCAAAATTTCACTGTCCAAAACTCTGTTCAGTTCGCTGGTCCTTTGGCCTCCACCTCAATCACTACAAATGCCAAATTCGATGTCCGAAGTCCAAAACGTGTTCAGGTTTGTGTAGTAAATTGAATCTTGACACTCATGGTCTACTTTAGCATCTTGATTTTAACTATTTTTTCTTGGGTTGTACTAATTTTAACCTGTTGATTTAGCTTCACAAGTGACGTTTTTCTCATGTTGAATATTGTTTAGATCAAGTTTGAGGAAGGCATCATTGGCACACCTCAGCTTACAGACTCGTTAGAGATACCAGAATATGTGGAGTTTCTGGGTCAAAAGATCGACCTTACACCTTTCAAAGGCATCCTCACCTCTGTTCAAGACACAGCCTCATCGGTGGTGAAAACAATCTCAAGCCGGCCTCCCTTGAAGATCCCAATTTCCAACAGCAATGCTCAGTCCTGGTTACTCACCACATACCTTGACCAAGAATTGCGTATCTCAAGGGGTGATGGTGGCAGTGTGTTTGTTCTCATCAAAGAAGGAAGCTCTCTTTTAACAATTTAAACAGAACAAACTACTTTGCTTCGGGGTCAATATCCCCGTTTATGTTTATAAATAATTAAAGGGTCTGAACTATATTATATATACAATGATTCTGAAGATACATGTGTAGAACAGAGTTAATGCCGTGATGTGAATTATATTGTATGTTAATGCGACATGTTGTGGGTAGAAGCGAAAGGCATCAACCAGTCGGGAAGTGGTAGAACCATGTTTTGTTGGGAATTATTGTCTTTCTATACACGTCTCACCAGACGGGAACGAGAACTGAATACTTTAATTTCAATATTTAGGAGAGGTAATTAAAATGGAGAGTAATTTATAAGAGGGAACAAACTTTCTGCTTAACCCATTTCCTGTGCTACTGACGATTCTTCAGCTTCATCACTCACTTCTGCCCTCTATGACTGCATCATTCACCTCCTCTTTCACAGCTCCGCTACCTCCCTCTTCCGTGCGCTTGTGATTGAAACTTTAGTCTTCAGCTTTCTCAACGCTCCCATTTTTCATGAAAGAAAATATATATTAGTAAATTAACTACTTGGTACTTCACAGTTCCAATACAGTTGTAGGTCGTGTGAAGACTAGCCAATTTTTGAACACTAGGGAAACTTTTCTATTGGTAAGCTGAAAGTTAAGTTTGTGTGTGCTAAAGGATAGTGCTATTGTTTGATGTAGTTATGTAGTTTAGGTTGTTATTAGTTATTTTTGCGGTTATACTGTTTATTTTATAGGATATCATTAGCTATTTTGATTCACAAGTAAGAATGCCTAGATATTTATAGTATATACGAAAGAAATACTTTTGAGTGTAAATCAATTTGTGTTAAAACTTTCTCTTCTTTTCCTTTTCAGTTGCTTAGTGTTCCTGTGAGTGAGAAAATTTTGATCCAAAATTAAATGAGAAACTTTATTATAACTATTGGACTTTCTTGATATTCATCCATTTAAAAGTTTGTAATATTTGGAGTTCTATTGAATTAAGCTTACAACAATGAGATGATGATGTTTCTCATAGAAAGTATACATTATCAGAAATTTACTCAGTAGAAAATTACTTAACTTTTTTTTGGTAGAACTGAAAATCCCAAATAGTTCAAAGAAGCATGCGATATCTTGAACTTGCTATACAAAGCAGTGAAATAAGCTTAAAAAATTCAAACTATAGTCTTTAAGTAGTGAATACGAAAGATAGAAACTGTCTAGTTCTAAATACCTGAAACGAAATTTCATATGTTAAAAATCTTGTAAATACAGAGGGTGTGGGGAAGACATCTCAGGCAAAAACGATATCTATAAATCCTAGGGTTATTGAAAAAATATATACGAATCTCTTTATCCTAATATGAGATAAACATTCTTTAAAAGAAAATAAATAATCGCTAAATATATTGAATGAGTCTTTATCCTAATATGAGATAAACATTCTTTAAAAAGAAAATCAATACTCGCTAAATATATTTAATGAGGGTTTGGTCCTAAGAGGATTTACAAATTTTTATCCGAGTAGGAGATCTATACTTAAGTTTGTCATGACTTTCTTATCTCATATTCAGTGTTAGGTATTATGAGAACAATTTTCTTCTAGTTGAATTCCAATAGTTTATCGGTCTTAATCGCATTTGAAAGATTGTAAGAGAAAAAGATAAAGTGTGAGCTATTGTTGAAGTAAGAACAGAAAAAAAAAATAAAAACTTATGCAACAGCACAAAGAAAAAAAAAAAATAGCTGAACATAAAGAAAAGTTAAAGTTTTGAAAGTAAGAGTGAGGAAGATGATTTATAATTTATTTTTTAATTACATAATCTAAAATTTTATTCTAGACTGTCTAACTGTGAATATGTTTTTCTGGATTACACAATTAAAGAACATACAATAAATTGTAAATCTAAACTATAGTTTAAGATTCGAAGATGTGTTCTAGATTACAAAAATATACAAACATATATTTTAAATTATATATTTAACATATTTTAAATTGTGTAATCTATTTTTTTCAGATTATATAATAAAGATTTTTTTTTCAGATTATATAATAAAGAATATGATATAATTTGAAAATGCATTATGAATTTTATAATTCTGAAAATTTTAAATGTATCTTGGATTCAAACTTTTACAACACCCCCATAAAGTTACAAGAAGAAGATGTGAAATATTGCAACTGTAATGAAGTGTCAAAAATATCCTTGACTCAAATTTATAAAACAACTCCACTCTAGATTTGGGTGATTCACCAAAGTTATGGATTGCATACTCAAAAGTTTATTTTGAAATTCACATTTTGAAATGTATTTTAAATTTAAAAATATATTTTAAAATGTATATATTTCTAAAATATATTTGAAAAACACATTTGTGCAATATGAAATGTATTTAATTTAGAATTTTTTTTATAAGGTGCAATTTAAAATACATATTGTTGGAGAGTAAACTTAAAAATTAAATTTTTATATCACCATGTGATGTGAATTTGGACTATAATCTCAACCTAACCAAATTTTAAGGGTTTCTTAGAGTCCTCTCTCTCCCCTCATCTATTTATTACCAACTTTACCTGAAGAAGTCATTATACTGGGAAGTGCAGCCTTGAACTGCAGAACTTACCATATATGTGAAAACTTACTTTAATTCCAGAATTTATGCTTTGTATAGGGATTATTCTATTTGTATCTTACAGGTATTTGTGAAAAATGTTCTACCTGATGTAGATATTATCATATGTAGGTATCCACCAGGTATAAAAATAAAAATAAAAATTGTTAATTACTTACACAAGTAACAAAAACATAAAAGATTTATTTAAATACATGTTTAAAGATTAATATTTCACCATCTTACCTAAATTCCATTTATTGTGATTCTTATTTTTGTATGTTAGTATGACATTGGTTTTTAAAATGAAAAAAAATATTAATAAATTTTTGAAAGTGTAATACAGTACAAAAATATATAAAAATGCTTAATTCAATTAACAATACATGTAAGAACTAACATTACAGTAAGCAAGTTTAAGTATCCATTAAATATTTAAAAAATATATTTAATTTTAAAAACTAACTTGAAGGATTAAGCTTTTAAACAGCAAATAATAAAAATGAAAAAAGAAAATTAAGCAGCAGTTAGAAAATGTAAATGACTCCTCTGTAGAAAGATATCTCACCTCCAATTTTGCTAACAGCACAAGATGCAGTTATGACTGAAACATATTTTCTACAACAATCAATCTGGGACGACACATATGGCTCCATTGATCAATTACTAGTTGCAGGACAATAATCTGCAGTTCTGGTTTGTTCTTAAGGTCGATGGTTTTTGTTCGTAAAGAATATTGTATTGAACTATGTTTTGGTTTTAGACAGTTTGATTCCCAGTTATCCAAAGAGTAACTCCACTGAGTTCAACAAGAAGGAAGAACATATTAATATTTTCTTAGATCTTCTCAAGTTCCAACGTTTTCAGAAGATCAACCCCTTACCCAGAAGCATCCCAATAGCTAAAAAGTTAATGCTCAGTATTTATCTGTGTAAAACTCCTATTAATATCAGTATTTACAAGAACGAAGCTTGGAGTAAAAGAAAATGGATAAAAGAAACAAAATTTTGAAAGATGAACATATTACAACTCAGGAAATTGGTTAGTAATTGAAGTTGGAAAGTTGTAATCTTTCAGGAAAAGAAAAAAGGGTAGAAATATGTCGCTTCGGCGGAACAGTTATTTGTTATTTGTACGCATATTTATAGTAAGGTCATGGTCATGAACACATTCATGATAATGTGGGCTGTGTACCAGAAATGATTTCTAGAGTTAATTACAGTGACTATTTGGCATCTGTCTCTGCATGAGAGTAACCTTTGGGATTTAATTTCTATCAACTGTACTATCGGCTAGGCAAAATTTATGAATAATATTGGTGAAAGTACCAAAATTAGGAACAAGTGGGTCCAAAGATTTAGCAACTAGCAGTTAGCAGTGACACTCTACACTCTATCTATTATTGTAGAAAATTATTGGTCGGTTTCAGCAACCGATCTTGAAATCTTGGTATTGAAATATCAAATCAAATTAATTGAGTAGAGGGAGGAGGTTGCAACCAAGATTAACTATTTATTTCAGTTGTTTATTCTGTTATGTGCCTTTGCTTTTCTCAGTCCATCATTTCTAGGGTTTCTGTACGAAATCTGAGTTGTTTAGTCTGTTACTTACCTTTGCTTTTCTCAGTCCATGATTTTTAGGGTACCTTTGCTTTTCTCAGTGCATGATTTCTAGGGTACCTGTTGGAAATCTGAAGATCTCACATACTGTACAAGGCAATTTTTATCAAGCAATCTTCATTCTTACAAACTGATTTAAGTCGATTTTGTTTTTGTGAGAATAAATTAAATTAAAAATTATTGTTTAATATAATAAGAAAGTGTCTCAAAATCATATTTATTGATCTATTATACCATTTCTAAATAAGCTACAAATGTCTAACATCTGAATAACCTACAAATGTCAAATCTCAGACTTGTTAATTTCTTCGTATATTGTTGTTGAGTGCAACTGAGCTGTGTGTCAGATAGTTTTCAAGTTTTACAGCAACCTGGTCGACTGGTCGACGCTATCACTTGGTCTGGGTGGTTGAATCTTGGATGAGTTAGTTCAATTTTTAAAATTCTTTTCTGCTGGTTGGTGTAGTAAGAAACAACTTCTTGCATCCTTTCATTTGTTCTACTACTCTTAGGGTTTCCATTAATTTCTATATATAATTTATGGTAAGGACAGTTTTAATATTTTATTAACGCATGATTATATCAGTATAATGACAGTATAATCACATTATTTTCGTCAACTATGTTAGTTATTGTTATTATGTAAATACAATGTTATTTCATGAATTGGAAATTTTGATAAAAAGTTTGATGACAGTGTTTAAAATAAAGAGGGAAAGGGTAAGGATAGACTCATAGTAATGGATTTTGGTTCAGCTAACATTGCCTTTAATGACATCTTTTAAGAGAAGGACACATGACACTGATTGTGATCTGACTTTGAAGAATCCGGTACACATCAATTACTAAAAGAGAGAAGGTAAACAATAAAGATACATTAGGGAACCTGCAGTAAGAGATGACAGAAGCAACTACCATGTAGAATTGGAGAGATACCATGTGTCTTAGAGTTTTATCTAATTTATAACATCTGGCTAGAAATAATGTTATATAATTTCATAAAAGATACAATATTAAGCTTTTTATTTTCTTTTTAATTTGGATTACTTACATAACTCTTTTATCATGTACTCTCATGTTCCTTATTTTAACTATTAGAGTCGGTTTAGTGATAGAGTTTGGATAATCGCTGTTTACACGAATCTTAATTTTATTGTTTTATTTTCTTGAAAAGCATACGCTATATATGCTTTATCGCAATGTGTGCTTGATGATTGTGAATACAAACATGTCCTTACAGATTTTGGGTGCAAGAAATTTAGACTTAAAATGTACGTAGAATGATGACTTAAATGCACGTTTGAATTTTAGTTTGAAGAATTTAAAAGTATTTGCATTCTCAGATTTTCTTTCTTTCTTTTAGTTTATGCGTTGGAATTTTTAATATTGAGTTAACTATAATTTGTTAAAATAAAGTACGTAAATACTAACAAGTACTATAAGAATTTGTTAACACGTGTTTACTTTTTTTTAGAAAAAATACGTAAGAAAATTGCATTTTGAACATATCTTAAGATACTCATAGCTATTATTTGTTATTATTTATTAACATATTTCTTTTAAATCCTCTGAGAATATTTTAATTTGTTCTCGTATTTAACTTATTGTCATTTCTAAGGACTGGTTACCATATTTCATTATCTTGATTTCGTTTCCTAATTAACTAGAATTCCAATTAATATAAATAAGAATTATAGTACCCTCAATTTTATTAGCATGTAGACACACATATAAAACAAGTCAGTTAACAGTTTTTTCCTTTCTATCTTTTTATTCCTTCAATACCTAAAACTCTACAGTTCCGATAGTAACTTTTTGTATATACATGGTTTGCAGAACTCGCATATCATATATAAATAGTTAAATATACATATTAGTTATTTATATCAGCTGTTATCCATCGAAGGATGTGTACAAATCCAAATGAAATAACTAATGAACTTGCGTGAGGGAAAAATATATAACTGCATTTATGACGTCTTATAAGGCTGGCTTGGCACTAAGAAATAAGTAAATGGAAGGATATATGGGATAAATCGTCGATTCGAAATTTTCTTCTGACATTACACAACGTTGTATGTTAGCTCTAAGAAAATTGCTTGGGTTAGTCGATTAATTCGATTTTAAGGTGACGTACTAAAATATTTAGAAATCTTAGTATTGACTAAGTGTATGTTGAACTAATGATAACAATAAAAATTTACCCGCGTACATTCTTTGAATAAAAAAACAGAAAGATTATATTTTACTTTAAATAATTATATTTTAATGTTTTTTAGTTGATAATATATAAATTGAGAATTGATTTTGAAAGTAATTATTATATAAAATATTGTTAATTGATGTGATATGTGATCACGATATAATATTTTTAGGAAAAAAATATGTGTATTGAGATTATTTAGGATGATTGGACGTTACATAGATTAACAAGTTCAAATGACTGTTAGTTTTATCGATTATTGTCTACTTTCTGATGGGACTCTGGAGTATGTAGTATTCAGGATAGGGGCATTTGCATATTTGTTATTTCTGTTGGCAATTTGTTGTATTTCTCTCCGGGTTTAGAAAGTTTTAGGTTCTGTTTGTGAAATATTTGTGTTGTATCCGAGTAGGGATCTTAGAGCAGGTATGTTTTCACTGTATTTGTTTGAATTGTATAAGGGTTGGACTACTCCTGAAGTGGTCCATTTATTTTATATTATTTATTGTTTGCTATTAAAAAAAATAAGTTCAAATGACTATGCTACGAAGTGAAAAATAACCTATTCAACTAGATCATATGGATTAATCATGTCATATAAGTATGATGTGATTTATTTTGGGTTGAGGGTTATCTGACAAATGGGTGACATGTATTATATATATATATATATATATATATATATATATATATATATATGAGTTATTTTAAAAATATGATAAATGTGATGTGTGAGATATGAATTATGAAAACATGATGTGTTTTGTTGGGATATAAATTTAATTCATGATTATATAACTCTTTAGTTTACACTTCTCTTTGTATAACATTTTTAGATTTGTTATAATTTTGTGTTACACATGAGTAGAGGAACTAGTATGTGGAACTAGTATGTAGTGTGACTCTTTAGTGAGCTTATAAAGAAACTCTAATTTATTTTATTTTATTTTGTGATTATAAAAATATTTATATTAAATCATTTATAAAGAAATATATTTTTAAATACTATTATGAATGTATGAATATTTATATTTATGTTATTATAAAATTTTTGTGCTATTATATAAAAAATATAGGATATTACTAATACTAAAAAGATAATTATTCTGAATTAGAACATTTTTTATTCTAAATATAATTATGATTTGGGTTGGAGATTATATATTGATTAAGGATAAAGTAAATTTATAATATATGTCGTATTTATAATATATAAGTAATTTTAGATATTTTATGTTACTGGCTATTGGCTATTGGTCATTATGAAACTATCCATACTTATTTAATCTCACACAACATGTTAATGTGCTAGAGATTTAATATCAATTATAAACAAATACATAAATAAAGATACTCCTTATCTTACAAATTAATTTAATAAAAATAAGTTAAATTTAAATTTACTTTGCTTATAATTTGATTAAAACATAAATTATGTAGACTGAATGAAGTATGGGAAGGATGTTGGTCATAGAGCCAGCCATCAAATCACTATTCATTATTAACATAAAAAAAATTCTTCAACACCAAGAATATAAATAATGATCTCTTTCTTTATGTAGTTGAAGGAAAAGTGAAGAACATATTCAATCTAATGTATATATTGTATGATCTTTATATATATCATTGTTTGTATGATTTTTATATATATCATTGTTCCTAGTTAGAAATATCATATAAATTTCTACAAATTTCAGACTTAACTTATTGCAAAAACTTTACTTAATAAAAGAAATTAGGAAGTTGGAAGATAATTAATTTATAAATAGAAAGATGACAAATTTATTATCTTAAATTTTGAGTCCAAGATAATGTCTTAGTAAAAAACAACAATTAATATTTATATCAAAAATATAAATTAGATAAAGAACTGTGAACATGCTTCTCACATGTTTCAATTATTTAAAAATAAATATTAACTTTTTAAATCCTTAACATAGTAAGTATTTTTCAATAAATAAATACTTTCTACAATTTTTCCTAATAGAAGGAAAAAATATGCATAAAAATGCTAAACCAGAATTTTGGTTTCTTAAATACATTGTTATATTTAGGTACGATCTTTTAATTCGATTAATGTGGTAGCATAACAGAAGTCACATCAATTAAAATGGAATAGACAATATAAAAAATTGAATATAGGACTCGTTTGATCGGACAGAAATATTAAGAAGATCAGACTAAGAATTTTAAATATAAAAACAAAACTGAAATCTTATAAACTTAGAAAAACATAAAAAAAAATTCAACTAAAAAAATATAAAAGAGAAAATATATTGTAAATAGTATGAAATCCATGCCACTGAAAGGAAATAAATAGGGGTGCTGGTGGCTCCTTGGGAGGCAGAAACATTATGATCTCCGAAAGTCCCAACTAACCCACGTTCGTTTTCTCCCATGTTATTTTGCTTTTTTTCTTTCTCGTTTTGCTTTCAACTCCAACATTTACGTCTATGAACAATATCTCTCATACTATTCATGGCCTCCAACAGCAAAACTCCACTCGACCCAGTCATCTCCTCCGTCCAGGCCCTCATACCACCGATTCCTCGTCGCCGGAAAAATCGAAATCCCGGCATTGCCATCGCTTTCCGCCTCAGAGGGTCACACAGTAAAAAAAACTCTGCAGGTAACAGCACTACCCCTGTCAATTTTTGGGAAGGTTTTCAAAAAAACGAGATTTCAGCGAGGAAGCTCGCTGCAGAGTGGTGGCAGTGGCAGTTTATGGGCGGTGACGTGTTCCCATGCGCACCATCGTTGCCTTCGTCCAGGTATCAGGTATATATTTATAAGGTGTCAATTTCCATGACTTCGTTTGGATTTGAGTATTCTCTTTGGTTTGGTTCGTAAACCCAAGTATATTTTGGAAAGAAATTGTATTTATGACACTTAACTAAAAGCAAAAAAAGATATATCACATGTACTCATCTTTTTGTGCTTCTCGTATCAAACAAAGAATACGTAGGTTACCCAGTTTTTCTAGCCAGAGAATTTATAACGATTAATGCACGTTCTAACTAGTTATTTACAATAATAATAATAATAATAATAATTATCATTATTATTATTGTGGGTTTTATTAAAAATTATAACATTATGAATGTATAATTAAATAAGAAAAATAAACAATGTTGGTAAAAAGTGCATTTAGAAGATTTTGATAGAGGGAGTGTTATTATATAGTATTTCTCAGTTTAGTTTGACAGGCTTTGTTTTTGTTTTTCTGATCAATATTTCCAGGTTGCATAGCGATATATATTTATACGTAGAAGAAAAAAAACATATCCTTTGATACATATCGAGATGGATCAAGAGAAACAAGAAGTCATGATGGTTGAAGAGAAATTATCCTTTAAAAATCGTGAAATGTTAAAAATATCATATAACCAAAAGAAAGAAGCTTACACTAAAAAATACAAAACAAAAGTTTAAACTGGTTTGATAACTGAATATTGACCACGATTATATCTGTTTTAACTTTTGTTTTGTATTTTTTGTAGCGCAAGCTTCTTGGGTCGTATGTTTTTGGCATTTTGTAATTTTTAAAGGGTAATTTATCTTGACCTGTCACATCGTGTTTCTAAATTACAACTCAATTTTTGTGTGGATAAATCTTATTGTCTTGAATATAGAGTACGATAAATACCCTACCCAAATACATCAAAGAACATGAACCAATAGGACATAAACTAGTAGTAGCATTGACATAAAATAAGAAAAATCAACAACATATATAAGAAAGAAAATACTCTCGACCTCCTAAACCAACAACGCCAGTATAAAAGGCCAGCAGAAAAATCACTAAGATGTAATTGTGAAGAACAACCTTTGCACAATATTTACTTAGTTTCAGGAAAGCAAACCGAGAATATCAGATTCAGAAATAAAGACTGAAAAATTGTTTAACAGAAGCTGTGATTAAGTCAACGAAGTGTTGACAGTACAGGCGTGTATGACCTGTTTTGACACCGTACATAAGAGCGATATTTGACGCAGTACACAGTGTTTGACGTTCACTTTAAATTGAAAAAAAATATATTTTATTGTAATATAATATTTTATTAGAAAAGTAGTTGCAGGGTGAATGTTTTTTTTAAACAGTGATTATTTCCCTTGTAGCATGTAGCAACTGTTCTGAGTTCACGTACGTACTGGCGCCAAAAGCAAATCTGAAAACACTAATTTTACCATTTGATCTGGTCAAACGTTTTATCTTCAACATGGCAATATACTCAAAGGTAAGAATAGGTTTAAAAACTTTTGTCATGTTCTAGCATATGTTATAACTTGTCAATTTGACTAATATACAAGGAGATCTCGTTTTAGAGTAGTAGCCTCGATAAGATTAGTACTCTAGAGCCTATCAAGGTAAGGTCTTGGTAACTTGATTCGTGGCAAGGATAGGGTTATCGTTGTCAGTTCTCAAATCAGTGTATTATGAACTGTATTTTGTCCTGTCCCAAAATTTTCAAGGCTGCTGGATCGGATATTACTTCAGACAGTTATGTGGAAATTTCTTTCTGCACCTCCGTAATTTCTTCCTGAACCTCCGTACATTCAGTAAAATGACTATTGTATCTTTAATGAAAAAATTAAATAAATTCTATATATATATATATATATATATTAATTTAGAATATAAAAAAATTTGTATTATAAATTGTTTAATTTAAAATATTACAAAATTTGTATTCTTATTTATACAATAAAAGTATTTAAAAATTATATTACCAATTGCATAATAAAAAATGGAATTTTGATATTTTAAAAAACATGGATGGAGGAAGAATTGGCTCAGTTAACTCTAGGTTGAATATTTTGTGTATGGATTAGAGAATTTGTTGTACTTTTCAAAATATTTTTTCTTACAATAATACTGTAACCTATTAAACTTTTAGTTTGGTCGTTAGGTTTTATATTCCACGTTAATCATCCCACGTGACTCATAGAATAATTATAAAAATTATATTGATAGGCTATTTTTTAATTCATCATTCACTTATACTCCTAATATTTTATTAATAAAATATTATATATGAATAAAATAATAATATATATTAATATTAATGATGTCAAAATATCACTACTTTCAAAAAAAAATCTTAGTTTCATACCAATATTTATTAAAAACCTCTATTTGATACTATATTTTATTAATAAAATATTATATATTAATAAAATAATAATATATTTTAATATTAAATTGTGTCAACTGTGTATACTAGTGTCAAAATTGGCATAATAATTTTTGAGGTTTGTTTGATATGTTTATGTTCCTTTTGTGTTTTCATATTTAGCTAGTTCTGTCTTTTTTCAGGTGTCCTTAATATCCTGGTTCTGATCTGTTTAATAGACTGTTTTATTTGTATGAACTTATTATTTTGATAGTTGTGGCACTCTTATGGTTAGAGTATGTTGTACCAAGATTAGAACACCCTTTTCTTCTTATTTTATTTATTTTTTGATTTTAAAAGAAAAAAAAATTAGTGTCAAAATAACAGCAACCCACACTTAAAAAAATTACAGTGACAAGAAAGATAAGAGACTAAGGAAAACCTTTTTAAAAGGATGGTGATAACACCACTATTCATCTTTTCTTATTTTCATTGTCTCTTATGTCTTCTCCACACGGATGTGTTTGCTTCAGCCTCCTAACGGGACAAAGCCCACGTTTCGTCATGACCACAATTCTGGAGAAAAACTTGAAGAGAGAAAAGATCAGAAAATGAAGCCAATAACCATTTTGCGTTCAAGAAATGGACTTCGACGAGAGGTATATATGATTTACATGCTTCTTGTTTTTTGCATGCATCTGGAATTTTAGTCACTTAGTTTATAAAGCTCATCTCCATTATCTATTCACAGAAAATCGTATCTAAGATTTGACATCTTCGGTAAAAGTTATATTATTTCATACTTCAATCAACTTATGAAATAAAAACAATAATATTTGAACAAATGGACCATGACTGTTATGAGAACAATTTATCTTTTTTTATCCATAAGTGTATTATGGTATTCTTGACGTGATTTGTTTTCGTCAGTTTGAATCTTCAATGCAACGTCCCAAGTGTTCAAAAGAAGAGGCAACAAAATGGAATCCTGACCTTAAAAATGAAAAATCCAACAAGTTTTCTACGATTCATGAGATGAAGCTTCTTGAAGACAAAAAGGTTGTTGGTGACCATTGCTTTGGCATCACTAATTTACTAGAATTCGTACGCGCTCAGAGGACCATCAATGAAATTAAAGCTTCACAGAAGTCCTCTAAGAAAATAGTGGAACAATTGTTGCAGAATCTTGAAGACGAAAAGGTGTTCCAGAAGTGTAGAGAATGCAAGAAGACCGAAACAGTGTTAGATGACTTAAAAGACAAGTTGTCAAGGGAAAAAAGAAGTAGAGAAAGGATGGAGTTATTGAATGCCAAACTGGTACATGAACTGGCTAAAACCAAGGTATATGCCAAGCAGTGCGTAACAAACTACAAGAAAGAAAAGAAAAAAAGAAAAATGATAGAAGAAGTGTGTAATGAATTAGCCATGCAAGTGAGGGAAGACACGGCTAAGCTAGAGGGATTGCTAAGCGATTCCGTGAAGATTTGCAAGGAAGTGGAAGAAGAGAGGGAGATGATGGAAATGGCTGACCTATGGCGTGAAGAACGTGTACAAATGAAGCTAGCTGATGCACAGTTTTTACTTGAAGATAAATATAACCAGATGGTCCAGTTGATTGGTTTTCTCCAAGAGTTCTTGAGATCAAGGGGTGCGGAAATAAACACCACTGAACTAGAGGACGCTCAGTTGATCAAACAGATGGTTGAATCAGTAAGTATTAAACGCATTGTGGAGCTTTCATATGATTTCTCAAAGTCCGATGTTACAGTTTCCGCTTTTGAGGAGCTAATTAGAAAAGACAACATAGAAGAAGGAATGACCAAACCAGGTTCCTATAGCCCCTTGTCCAACGTACACATTGGTTTTGATGAAGTGTTGAATAACAGTCCTATACATCATACAAGTCCCTTAAGTGATTATAATATAGGCTTAGAACTAACTAATTCGTTGGAAACTATTGGCTATAACGAGGATCAGAATTCTAGTTCAATGGCACAAAGAGGAGACGCCTATTCTACTCATTTTTACCAAGACAAGGATATATATGGTTGTGAAGCAGAATGTAATGAGAAGGCATTTTTGGAATCTTTGAAGACAGGAGTGGGAAACTTAAAGAGGAAAGCTTTTCTTACCTCTAAACAACTAAGCTCATGCCTCAACGGTGAAAAAACGATTTCTTCATCAAAATCGTCCCAATATAAAAGGGTAGGTGATGGTTGGCACAAACAAAAGGAGTGCAACCATAGATTTGTAACAAAGCGTAGATTTCAGAATGCAGGGAGTACTTCTGGGTGTCAAGATTCCGTTGAAGGTAGCTTCAAACACTCGGAAGTGTTAGAAGAAAGAAACTCTGCATACAATAACATCAACCCACACATAATCCGTGGGATGAGAGGGTGTACAGAATGGCCGCGAGGTATTCCGAAATCCAATTTCGAAGTCACCCCTTCTGGAAAGGACTGAGATACCAAAAATCTCGGTTGCTACACATGTTCTACTCATTTTGATTTATGTGAATCTTTGACATCTCAATGGATATTTTCTTCAAAGATTACTTTCGTTTACCATGCATTAGCATTTAATATTGTCTAGAGTTATCGATTTAACCCACCTACGCAACCCAACCTCAACCTACTTATAAAATAAGCGCGTCAAATGGCTGGTTGAAAAAATAATTAAAATATTTTAAATTATAAATTATTTTTTAAATATTTTATAGTAATTATAAATTCATTTTTAATTAATTTTTATCATTTACAATTTAATTAAAAGATTAAGACCAATAATATTTATACAATTTAATTGAGTTTGACTAATATCATCTTAATAAAAATTAATACTTATTTTTTAGAATATAATGATTTTTGTTTTTATTCCTTTAGTAGTTTTGTTTTCATTCTTTAATGACATCAAATACTAATAAAAGAAACTTAAGCCGACACTTTAAAAATATATAAACAAAAACCATCAAACAAATAAGGATGAAAAATGAAAGAAAATCTAATATTTGTACATAAACATGTTTAACGCGATAAAATTACGTTGCTGTATATTCGAATTTACAAACAGAAGCCTAAACAGACGCTAAATTGTTCTTCAACTTAAAGGTTAGAACTATAAACTTTTTACTTAGATGTGAAAATTAAGTCTACATTATATTACCAAAACATGTTATCAATAACTGTAGTTTCACCCATAGGCAGTTTTTTTTTTTTTTTTTTTTTTTGTTGCAATGCGGAACCTATCATGCTGTAACATTCGTAGTTAAAAAGGGTAAAACTAAGAATATACCCTTTTGTCCACCCAACCAATTCACAGCAAAACAGATCCACCAAAGTTAGGTGTGGTTTTTGAATCACTTCAAAGTTAGGTGACCAGTGAGCTCTTTCCTTGAATTTGGTGAAGGATGGGTGTTGCTCACTCGAAATAAGAAAGATCATTTCGGATGACCATGTTTCGCAATTGAAAATTTGAGTTTTGTAAAAAATAATCTTAATCACCAATTGTCCAAAAACCTTGTTTCATATAAAAGCAAAATTCATCAACCTATAAAAGTTTTTAAGCCATAGCATTTAAATCTCATGACATGCATCTAAAATAATGTGCTGGGGGCTTTAACCCATTTTTTTGGAATATTCTATTTAAAGCATCTTTAATAAAGTAGTAATGTATTTGTATGGGTTTCACTTTCTATATTTCTTTGGTTCTCTGCTTAAATAAATGTAATTTTAAATAATTAAATAGAATTAAAATAGTGTCTCCGAAATTAAGTGAGGATTTTGCCAAGGTGGCACAAGGACAGTGTGGTTTTTACATCCACTAAAAGCGGCCGATAGGTATATTCAAGACCTTTTTCAAACCTACTTCTCCGCTATTTAAAACATACCAAACACATTTCTCATTTCTAGATTCACGCTCTCACTCCACACTCTTTCTTCACACTCTTTCTTCACACACCCTCCGCAACCAAACCAAATGGCACCCGTACCTAACGGTACCGTCCCCTCCGCTCCCGTCTCCGGACGCCTCTCCTCCGTCTACAGCGAGGTGCAGAAGAAGCGCGTGGACCACGCGCTCCCTCTCCCCTCCGTCCTCAAAAATCCCTTCACCATTCTCGACGGTCCTCCAAGCTCCGCCGCCGGAAATCCAGGTCAGTCTCCCTTCCTCACCTCGATCCGTTAACTCTCCGTCATTCTCATCGCGAGTGCTCTCGTGCAGACGAGATCGCCAAGCTCTTTCCGCATTTGTTCGGCCAACCTTCCGCGGCGTTGGTGCCTAGCGATCCGCGTGTGGCGCAGACGAACCATAAGTTGAAGATTGGTGTTGTTCTGTCCGGAGGCCAGGCTCCTGGAGGCCACAATGTCATTTCCGGAATCTTCGGTAACGCTCATTTTCAAATCTGTTTCAGTGAGACGTGTTTTTCTTCCTCTTTTGAGATTTAACTTCTCTTATTGTTTTATGCGTCTTAGATTACCTTCAAGAACGCGCACCAGGAAGCACGTTGTACGGTTTCAGAGGAGGTCCCGCTGGCATTATGAAGTGCAAATACGTTGAACTCACCTCTGAATATATTTATCCTTATAGAAATCAGGTCCTTTTTTCTCTGCTACGATCTTTTGAATGTTTATTTCTTTTGCTGAATTTTAGAGATATGCAATTTTTATCGTTGCTAGCTTTCTCATTTTAAAAATTCATCGAGTGGTTTGGTTGTTTGGAGAATTATTATTATTATTATAATATTCTTTTAATCACTTTTGAATGTTTGTGATGGAGTTTGTTAAACTATTTTTCAAAAACAAAATTTCAATATTTTAATTGTTTTTTTATTGGTAAATTAATGACTCTCCAAGTCACCTACATTTATTCATTTCGCCCGCTACTCACAAACTCATGTCTTAAATTCAAACTAAAATTAATATAAACACTGGTAATTAAATTTAAGTTAATAAAAATACATGTGTTTAACTTAATAAAAATATTGTTACAACTTTTTGTTAAGAGTAAAACAAATTACTCCCCCACTTATTTATTCATAGTACACATGCATATTGCAATCATTTTTACTTATAAACAAATCATTGTCTATTAATAATATAAACTAAAATTAATATAAATTATAAATTTTAATTCAATAACCCACAACTAATATAAATATTTAATTTTCTATTCAATTAAATAAAAGGTAATTATAAACCGAATTACTATTTTTTATAAGGGTAATGGTATTAAGAAAGTTAAAATAATTTATACACGAAGGAGAGAGATGACCGGAAGAGGGGTGGGGGAGTGATCTGTTGGGAACAACGGGGAATTTACCACATACACATATCTTCACATTGGTAAGATATTGTCCACTTTGGGCTTAAGCCCTCATGGTTTTGCTCTTGGGCACCTCCCAAAAGGCCTCTAACCAATGAAGACTACCCATGTGTATATAAACCCATGTCCAACCTCTTGTTTGAGTGATGTGGGACTTTGTTTGCACCCCAACAAACCTCCCCTCAAACCAAGGACCACAACTTTTTACACCCCGTTA